>Ga0078972_1001603_pt1 | contig 83223 bp, 73 predicted proteins | sample YelNatPaOPGAMG01_FD_67568 | JGI IMG/M metagenome (GOLD analysis project Ga0078972, IMG submission 67568) | Hot spring thermophilic microbial communities from Obsidian Pool, Yellowstone National Park, USA - OP-RAMG-01 (SPADES assembly) (version 2) | ecosystem: Environmental > Aquatic > Thermal...
AAAGAAATAAGGGGGATATTGCGCTAGGTCGCCGGCCACTCCTCCCATTCCTGGTCTGGGCTTTTTAAAGCTTGAAAAAAGGACTTGGCGAACGGCGTCAATTCTACCTATTATAATATGGAGTGATTCGATCTTTGATGCCGAAAGGCGTTGAGCACAGGTTACCGCGGAAGTCCTTTCTGCCCTATTGGGCGTGATTCGATCTTTGATGCCGAAAGGCGTTGAGCACTCGAGGTTTGGCAACGGTTTGAGGATGGCACCTTGGAGGTGATTCGATCTTTGATGCCGAAAGGCGTTGAGCACGCGCGGCGTGGCCGCAAAATTTGGAACGTCCGCCAGTGATTCGATCTTTGATGCCGAAAGGCGTTGAGCACATGGTTTTCTGCCGCCCACCCTAACCTGGGAGACTTGGTGATTCGATCTTTGATGCCGAAAGGCGTTGAGCACTGCTCTATATAGCTATATTTAATTATCCTATATCCGTGATTCGATCTTTGATGCCGAAAGGCGTTGAGCACAAAAATGGAGAAAAAATTGGTAAAAGTGGAAAAGGGTGATTCGATCTTTGATGCCGAAAGGCGTTGAGCACTGGGGGGGATTCCCAAGGATTTAGGCTACTTATCTGTGATTCGATCTTTGATGCCGAAAGGCGTTGAGCACTGCTCTATATAGCTATATATTCCCCTTCTCTTATAGTGATTCGATCTTTGATGCCGAAAGGCGTTGAGCACGGAGAGTTATGGAATTTTTGGTCAAAGTTATGAAAAGTGATTCGATCTTTGATGCCGAAAGGCGTTGAGCACAGAGATTTAGCTCAATCTATTGCAATGGAGTGGTGGTGATTCGATCTTTGATGCCGAAAGGCGTTGAGCACCGGAAAAGAGAATTGGTAGAAGTAAAGAAGGAAGAGTGATTCGATCTTTGATGCCGAAAGGCGTTGAGCACCACTCAATTTCGGCGGCTGACAACCGTATCGATTGTGATTCGATCTTTGATGCCGAAAGGCGTTGAGCACGACGTCCGTTTACTGCCCAATTTATCGACGATCTGGCGTGATTCGATCTTTGATGCCGAAAGGCGTTGAGCACTTGCGCTGGATTGATTCCAGCGCCACCCGCTCGTAGGTGATTCGATCTTTGATGCCGAAAGGCGTTGAGCACAGCTTCTTGACGTTCCGGTCCAGGTGGCGCAGCCGGTGATTCGATCTTTGATGCCGAAAGGCGTTGAGCACGGAAAGTTGGGTAAATTTTGGGGAAAGTTATGTAAGTGATTCGATCTTTGATGCCGAAAGGCGTTGAGCACGCCCTACCCTCAGGGCCCGACGGGTGCGGGTGTCGGTGATTCGATCTTTGATGCCGAAAGGCGTTGAGCACTTGCGCTGGATTGATTCCAGCGCCACCCGCTCGTAGTGATTCGATCTTTGATGCCGAAAGGCGTTGAGCACTTGCGCTGGATTGATTCCAGCGCCACCCGCTCGTAGTGATTCGATCTTTGATGCCGAAAGGCGTTGAGCACGGAAAGTTGGGTGAAAGTTATGGAAAAGTTATGCTGTGATTCGATCTTTGATGCCGAAAGGCGTTGAGCACTCTAGTACTAGTAAATACTAGTCATCTAGCGTAAAGTGATTCGATCTTTGATGCCGAAAGGCGTTGAGCACCTCACCAACTTGGTAAACCAGAGCGAAGGAAACACGTGATTCGATCTTTGATGCCGAAAGGCGTTGAGCACGGGGGTGGATTCCCAAGGATTTAGGCTACTTATCTGTGATTCGATCTTTGATGCCGAAAGGCGTTGAGCACACGGTTCTTTAGAGGAAGTGTATATAGGACACGAGGTGATTCGATCTTTGATGCCGAAAGGCGTTGAGCACATATCGTTGACGGTGAAGGCCCCGTCGCCAGCTAGTGATTCGATCTTTGATGCCGAAAGGCGTTGAGCACTTGGATCTGGGAGCGACGATTGAGGAGGTGGCGAGACTGTGATTCGATCTTTGATGCCGAAAGGCGTTGAGCACCCAGGAAATCAAGAAGGTTCTCCACGCCCATGCCGTGTGATTCGATCTTTGATGCCGAAAGGCGTTGAGCACTCGAGGTTTGGCAACGGTTTGAGGATGGCACCTTGTGATTCGATCTTTGATGCCGAAAGGCGTTGAGCACCATTCCCATAGGCGCGCAGTCGTCCCACTCTGGAGGGAGTGATTCGATCTTTGATGCCGAAAGGCGTTGAGCACGCGCGGCCACGCCGCGCCATCTCTGGGGTGATCCCCAGTGATTCGATCTTTGATGCCGAAAGGCGTTGAGCACTCCCCCTGCCTGAGTACTGTTTTCCCTTCCTCCTGTGATTCGATCTTTGATGCCGAAAGGCGTTGAGCACTCCCTCGGGTTGACCTCGGACGGTGAGGTCGGCCCGTGATTCGATCTTTGATGCCGAAAGGCGTTGAGCACGCACGGCCACGCCGCGCCATCTCTGGGGTGATCCCGTGATTCGATCTTTGATGCCGAAAGGCGTTGAGCACGAATAATGGCGGAGCAGATCACCCTCAAGCGGAAGGTGATTCGATCATGGGGCACAAGACCCTGACAATGTTTAAAAGATACCGGGCCGTGTCGAGAGATGAGATGCAGGAGGCGGTCAATAAACCTGGAAGGGTTGGAGCCCAAATAGGAGCCCAGGACGATTTGGAGCCCCAAAAAGCGGGGCTAACTTACTGAAATCATTGGAGGCGGCAACCGGATTCGAACCGGTGAATAACGGTTTTGCAGACCGTTGCCTTACCACTTGGCTATGCCGCCTGCTCGGGGGGACAAGAAATAAAAGTGGAGCGGGAAACGGGATTCGAACCCGCGACTTCAACCTTGGCAAGGTTGCACTCTACCACTGAGTTATTCCCGCTCGTGCACCACTCATTTTTTATTATCCGGTCCGGCTTGTCAAGGGGAAAAATGGCAAGCAGGGTTCAGGCTCTCAGGACGGCCTCGCGAAAATTCGTCACCTCAATGCCTTGTTTCGCTAACCTGTTTTTCACCCGGACGCTTACCAGGGCGGCAAATTCCTCCCGCCGCCGGTATGCCGGCGCCGCTTCCTTTAAGACCAGGTCCACGGCCAGGGCCGGGTGGCTATATACCTCGGTCAGCCCCGGCTCCAGATAGGGCACCAGCCCGAGCAGGTAGTCCTCGGTGACCCGGCCGTCATGGGTAAGCCCGAAAAGGTGGTCGTTGACCACCAGGCCGGCGTCCTCGGCCAGACGCCGGGCCCGCCGGGACAAAAACGCGAAGATGCAACCCAAGGCGGCTTTGGGAAGGGGCCTGTCCGGGGCCAGGGCGAGGGTGGTGCGCCAATTCTCCCTGGCCAGGCGCAGGGCGGGAATGTGGTATTCTCTGGCCAGTTCCACCGCCAGGGGCGCCAGCCGGGGATGGAGGTGCAGATTGAGGTGGCCATTGAGATGCCACACTTCAATCCCCGCCCCGAGGACCGCCTCGATCTGGGCGCGCCACTCCCGCTTAATTTCCGGGAGAAGGCCCGTTTCTGAAAAATATCGCCAACCGGTGCGAACCGGATCCCGGGGAAAACAGCCCTCAGAGTCCACCAGGCGGGGGAGGGCCTGGGGCGGCAGAACCGCGCGCCCCTGAATCAGGGTGAGATGTACCCCCAGGCACAGGCCGGGCAGCTGCCGGGACAGGGCGACGGCCTGGGAAAAGGCCCGCCCGCCCGCCATAAGGCTGGCGTTGCGCAGCAGCCCGAACCGATGGGCCAGGGCGACGGCATGGTTCAGGGCAGGCGAGAGTCCGAAGTCATCGGCGGTGAACATCACCCGGCGGGAGGCCGGGGCGGATGGGGACTTCACCGCACCCAAGGCCGGGCCTCCAGCAGCGCGGCCAGGGAGAGGACATTGGAGGGGTTAAACAGTGATTTGAAGCCGCGGACAAGTTCCCCTTGGCCCCAGGCGGCCAGGGTGTCGGCCAGGGATACCGCCGCAAACTGAAAAACGCTGGGGTCCCGGTAGCAGTCAATGCTGCAGGCATCACAGCCGTCCCGGATCGGCGGGATCCGGTCAATTTCTTCCAAGGGCCCCAAAGTGTCGGCCAGAAAGTGGCAGCGGTAAACGTCCAGGTGCCAATCCACAAAAAAATATTTGAAGCCGGCCAGGCAGGGAAAACGGCTGGGAAGCCCCTGAACCTGACGCCGGGCTTCGAGCAGACCTTGCCTGGGATTGAGAATATTGAGGGGAGAATGTTTCTTGAGCTCCAGAATCCGGGTAAAAAAGCGGTCCAGTTCCCTGGGAGAAAATCTCACCAGGCTGCTGTCGGCAAAGCCCAGATAAGGGGAGTCCAGCCGGGTCAGGGGATAGGAGAAGGTGAGCCGTCTAAACCCCAGACCGCGCACAAAGCACGCCAACGCCTGGACATCGTCGATCAGGCGGCTTATCGTTACCGAGGCCACCGGAGTGATCCCGGTCCGGTTGATCAGGGGCAAGGCTTCTTTGATACGGGAGGCTAAACCGGGCACGCCCCGATGGCGGTCATGGGCCGTTTCGGAGGCCGCGTCAATGGAAATGATGAGGATCTGCAGGCCCGCGTCCCCGAGGTCCCGGATAAGCGAAGGCGTGAGAAGAACCCCGTTGGTCACCAGGAGGGTTTCGAGCCCCAGGCTGCGGGCCTGGGCCAGGCAAGGCAGGAGGTCGGGGTAAAGCAAGGGTTCCCCCCCGGTAAAACAGACATATCTGATGCCGGCCCGTTGCATGGCCTTAAAACCCCGGGCCAGTCGGACCGGGTCCGCCAAGCGCCGGTCGGAGGCGGATACCTGGGGAAAACTGCAGAAGCGGCAGTGGGCGTTGCAGGCGTTGGTGAGCGCTACCTGGAGGAAGCCGGGGCCTCCCCGGAGAGCCAGCTTAACGAGGTCCCCGAAGGTCATGGGAGGCTGGCGCTGAGCCCTCCGGTCTCTCCCTTGCCCTGGCGGCGGCGGAAAAGGAAAGTGAGAAATTCCTGCCCGTCCCGGAGATAGCGGCGTCGTTCCACCGGGTCCTTAAGCATGCACCAGGTTATGCGGGCCAGGGCCTGGGGACGGAAATAGAACCGGCGGTAAAACCGGGAGACTGCCTTGAAAATGTCCTGGGCCGCGAGGCCGGGATATTCCACCACGCACTGCTGGTAGCCGGTCGAGCCGTCCACCAGCTTTTGGTCCGCCATATAGCCCTTTTCCCGGCACAGCTCATAAAACTCCGTTCCCGGATAAGGGGAGGCCAGGGAGACCTGGATCGTGTCCGGGTCCAATTCGCAGGCAAAGCGGATGGAGGCCTCGATGGAGGCCCGGGTCTCCCCGGGCAGACCCACCATGAAAGTGCCGTGCACCGTGATCCCCAGCTCCTTGCACCAGCGCCTGAAACGGAGGCCCATCTCCGGGGTGGTCCCCTTTTTGATGTTTTTCAAAACCTGGGGATCGCCCGATTCAAATCCCACCACCAGGAGGCGGAGGCCCCCCTCTTTCATGGCCTTGAGGGTCTCGTAATCCGTATTCACCCGGCCGGTGGTGGACCAGGTGCATTGCAGCGGAGCCAGAGCCCGGGCCATTTCCCGGGCCCGCTCCCCGTTAGCGGTGAAGGTATCGTCATCAAAGAAAATTTCCGCGGCTTGGGGAAAATATTCCAGGGCTTGGCGCACCTCGGCCACGACGTTGGGGATGCTGCGCACCCGGTAACGCCGCCCCGTGAAGGTCTGGGGCCACAGGCAGTAAATGCAGTGGTGGGGACAGCCCCGCCCGGTGTAGATGGAAACATAGGGATATCGGAGGTAAGGGATCTTATAATTTTCGATGCGCAGATCCCGGTGATAGACCTCGGTGACAAAGGGAAGCGCATCCAGGTCCTCGATATAGGGCCGGTCCTCGTTATGCCGGATGCGGCCGTTTTTCCGGTAGCTCAAACCCAGGATTTTGTCCCAGGGGCGCCCCTGGGCTATCTCCAGGATGGTGTAGTCAAATTCCCTTCGGGCCACAAAGTCCAGCTCCGGACCGGCAGCCAGGGAATCCTCGGGGAGAACCGTGACCTGGGGTCCCACCAGGCCGGCCACCAGCCTGGGATTCTCCTCCTTGAGGCGGGATATGGTGGCAAGGTCGGCGGTAAATGAGGCGTTGGAAGTGAAGATTACCACCAGATCAAAGTCCCGAGCCAAAGGGGCCACCTGGTCCACCGTGAGGTTCTCGGGAGGGGCGTCCACCACCCGGCTTTCCGGAATCATGCCGGCCGGATAGCACAGCCAGGTGGGATACCAAAAAGAGACTACTTCCCGGGTGGCTTGGTAACGGGAGCCGGCGCCCCCGTCGAAATCCTGAAATGAAGGAGGATTGAGGAAAAGGGTGCGTTTCATTTAAGCCCTTAGCTAGAATTATTTTCCTTCCAAGTTTACCTGAGTTATGGCTGTTTGTCGATAAGACCGAAAAAATATACCCCCGCTCCTGAGACCACCAACACCACGCTTCTCTTTGAAGAGCCTAAAGAATAATCGGTTTCTTATTTTTTCTCCGGAAAGCCCCAATCAATGCCCAGGGGAGTATAGGGCCGGCTGGTTACCCGTTCCAGATTCTTCTGAGCCGGCTGATAGGAAGGATTGAGGGCCAACGCGGCCCGGTAATGTTTTTCGGCTTCCAGACGGTTGCCCCGGGCTTCAGCCACTCCTCCCAGGAGATTGAAGGCCTCGGGTCGGTCCGGGTCAAGGGAGATGGCCTTGTGGCCATAGATCCTGGCCGTGTCCCATTCCCCTTTGCGGATGCGTTTGAATGCCAGAGCCAGATAGTTGTCGTACTCAAGGCCCCGCCGACGCTCCCGGGACTGATCCAGCAAGGCGGATACCAACTCCCGCACCTCCTCTGGATCGAAGGGCTTTTGCAGGAAATCCACCGCGCCCAGCTTCATGGCCTCCACCGCAACCTCGACGGTGCCGTAGGCGGTGATGACCACCGCCTGGACTTCCGGCCTTATCTCCGGAAGGCGCTTTAGGACCTCCATGCCGCCGATGCCGGGCATACGTAGGTCCAGGAGCATAACCCCATAGGGTCTTCCCGCCAGCTTGGCGAGGGCTTCCTCCCCACTGGATGCGGTGTCCACCGGAATGTTCAGCTTCTTGAGGGCCATGGCCAGGGTAAGGCGGATATTCTCTTCGTCGTCCACGATCAATACCGACCGGTCGCTCATGATGGGGCCCTCCGGCGATGGACTCAACCAAATTTCATTTCAGGCCAGGATGCGTTCACCCCGGGGTTTTTAGATAGCTGCAGGCTTCAGCCCGCGCCGGCCCAGGCGAGGCGCCTGTGTCACCTGGCTGATTTGTAAACCATGCCTATCACTTTTAAATAATCGATTATGTCTTTTGCGCTGCACAAGACATAATCAAAAATTCAGCGGGCGGGGGGGAGGGCAGGGGGCGGCGGTTCCCTGTCCTCTCGCCTGCGGAAATTCAATTAGGTATGTGGCAGAGCAAAGGACAGAATCAAATAACCAAAAACCGAAAACCTTATCAGGCAGCGATGGGCAAGGTAAAGGTAAAGGTGCTTCCCTGCCCGGGAGTCGAATCAACCCAGATCGCGCCCCGGTGCGCCCTGATCAGGTCTTTGCTGATGGCCAGTCCCAGGCCGCTGCCGTGGTCGCCGTCGCTGGGTTTGCCATGTACAAATTTATCAAAAATCCGGGGCTGGATCTCCGGGGGAATTCCCTCCCCATCATCAATGACGGACAAGTGAACCTGGTTGCCGACCCGCTCCCCGGTTAACTTGATGTGGCCGCCGGCCCTGGTGTAGCGCACCGAGTTGGCCAAAAGGTTGACCAGAACCCAGGTAATCTTGTTGGGGTCGGCTGTGACCTGGGGTAAATCCTCCGGGACCTCCAGAGCCAAGGCAATACCCTTGGATTCGGCCTGGGGCCTGATTATGGAGAGGGCCTGGGTGCAGAGAAAATAGGGCTGGACCGCCTCAAAAGCCAGGTCCACTTTGCCGGCCTCAATCTTGGAGAGGTCGAGCAGATCGTTGACCAACGCCCGGAGCCGTTGCACGTCCTGGTGGCAGGCCTCAAGCAAAGAACGTTCCTGGTCGGTTAACCTGGCCCCCGCCGATTCTCGGAGCAAATTCACGGCCAGGTTGATGCTGGTAAGCGGAGTGCGCAATTCATGGGACGCGGTCATGACGAATTCGCTTTTGAGCCGGTCCAATTCCCGCAGGCGGGTAATGTCCCGCAGCACCAGGACCACGCCCTGGACGGCCCCCGCGGGAGTCTGCATCGGCGCCGCGGAAACCTGATAATAGCGGCTTTTCTCCCCCCCTTTGATGGTCAGAAGGTTCTCGCCCTCTTCCAGGCGCGGCGCTTGGCCGGAGGCCAAGGTTGTCCTGATGAAATGGAACAGCTTTTTCTCCGGCATCACCTCAAGGATGTGCTTCCCCAGACAGCCCTCAGGAATGCCCCCGAAAATCTTGGTGGCTTCGGGATTGAGGTTGGTTATCCGCAGATTTTCATCCAGGACAAGGAGGCCATCGTCCACGCTGGAAATGATGGCTTCGCTTTTGCGCTTTTCGGCAATGATTCGGTCTATATTCATCTCATGGAATTGCTTCAATTTTTCCACCATCAGGTTGAACTGGGTGGCCAGGAGGGCCAGCTCATCCGATCCTCTTACCGGCACCTGGACATCGTAGCTGCCCTGGGCCAGACGCAAGGCCGCTTCTTTGAGCTCAGATACCGGCCGGGAAATAAGGCGGGACAAGAACAGACTGAAAACTATTACCAGAAGGACTGATACCCCGCCGATTATCAGGATGGAGAAAACCGCCTGGACCGCTTGCTTACCGGCCCGCATGCTGGCCGCATACATGGTTTCGTGGTTTAATTCCCTGAGTTTGATGCAGGTTTCAAGTATGGATCGGAATAAAGGCAGTATGACCTCATGATATCGGTTGACCGCCGCCGGGGGGTCGGTTCGCTGGAGAAACAGGAGATCCGAGACTTCTTTTAAATAAAGGGTGTATTTGACCTCTAAATTGTCGATAATCTCTTTTTCCCCCGGGATGGTGATGTTGTCCTTGGCCCGGCCCAGCCATTGCAGAAAGGGGGCTTCATTCCCCCGGAACTCGGAGACGCCCTGCTGTTCATATCCGAGCAGGATAAGCAGGGTGGCCGAATCCTGTCGTTCCGCCGCGTCAATCATGTTTTCCGCGGCCAGGATGCTTTGATAATTTTCCCGCAGAATTGACTCTGAGGCCCGCCCCAGGCGCAGAAGCAAGGTCATGGCCCCGGCCAGGACCACGATGATCAAGAAGAGCCCGGCGCCGTATCCCAGCAGAATTTTTCGTCGGAAGCTCCACATAGTTTTTGGCTGCCGGTCGCCCGCCTCAGGCCGGGCCAGGGGATTTATCCGCCGGGCTTCCCCACCGGCCCCTTGGGCCGGGGAAGGCTTCGGGAATTCCCCCTGCAAGGATTTAGGTAGGGAAACAGACAAAGCAAACAACTCCCCTATCCACCCTTCTTTTCCCCCAGACGCAGCAGGTCCGCTTCCTTGCCGATCATCACCAGGATGTCACTGGGCTTGATGACAAAATCGGGCGGGGGCAGAAAGACAAAGCGGGTGGGAATGAGTTCTTTGATCGCCAGCACAAAGACGCCGTATTTGCGCCTCAGGTCCAGTTCCGCCAGGGTATGCCCGTAGAATTCGTCCGGCGGGGCCACGTCCATGACCCGGTAATCTCCCTCCAGAGGGATGAAATCCAGGAGGTTGGGATTTATCAGTTGGGCGGCCAGGCGCCGGGCGGTCTCCCGCTCCGGGAAAATTATTTCATTGGCCCCGATGGCCTTCAGGATGGCGGCGTGGTCCTCGGTGGTGGCCTTGGCCCAGATGCGCTTCACCCCGATTTTTTTCAGGTGCAGGGTGGCCATGATGCTGGATTCCAGACTTTCACCCATGCTGACGATGGCCTCGTCGAAATCCCGGGTGACCACGGAACTGAGGCTGGCAAATTCACGCACATCCAGGATCAGGGCCCGCTGCACCTTGTTGAGGATGGCCTCCACCATGGGCTCTTCCCGGTCGAGGGCCAGGACTTCGCAATCCTTGGCCAATTGCTGGGCCAATTCCCGGCCGAACTCCCCCAAGCCGATGACGACTATGTGCTTTTTGTCTTTCATCCAATCATTATCCTGCCTTCGGGATATTTCACATGAAGGGGCTGGCCGGGGAGAACCCCCAGGGCAATGGTCAGCGGTCCTAAACGGCCAACGAACATGGTGGCGGTGATCCAGAGACGGCCGAACAACGTCAGCTTGGGGGTCAAGCCGGTGGACAGTCCCACCGTGCCGAAGGCCGAAATTTGCTCAAACAGAACGTCCGCCAAGCCCACCCCCGGTTGGGCGGTCTCAGTGCCTAACAGCAGCAGGACGCCCAACAGGTTCCACATGACCGAGAGCCGGATCAACACCATGGTGCGATCCAGGATCGGTTTGGGAACCCGGCGCTCCAACATGATAACCTGGTCCTCCCCCCTCAGTTTGGCCCTGAATTCAGCCAGGGAAATAGCCAGCGCGGTGGTCTTGACGCCGCCGGCGCATGAACCCGGCGAACCGCCGATGAACATGAGCAGCACCAGGAAAAACAGCGAGGCCAAGGGCATAAACCTGAGGTCCACCGTGTTGAAGCCCGCGGTGCGGGCGGTGATGGACTGGAACAGGGCGCAGGAGAGCTTCAGACCCCAGGTATTCTCCGAGGCGGTTAACCCGAAGATCAGGAGGCCCAGCATCCCGATGACAATCAGAGCCAAGGTCGTCCTCAGGACCACCCGGGTATGAACGGAGAGAATTCGAGGCGCTCCCTCAGCCGAGGACCGGCGGCGGGCAGTATAGTGGAAAATTTCTGAAAGAACCATGTGTCCCAGGCCGCCCAGCACAATAAGGGCCATTGTCGTTCCCATGATGACCGGGCTGTCCCGCAATTCCAGGAGGTTGTCGCGGTAGAGGGAGAAACCGGCGTTGCAAAAGGCTGAGATTGAGTGGAAGAACGCGGAGAACAAGGCTTTCGAGGCCGGAACCTGGCGCCCCAGAAGGGCCAAAAACCAAGAAAGAATACCCGCCAGCTCGATGGCGGCGGTAATCAGCAGGATCTGGAAAAAGGCCCGTCGGAATTCAATGCCCAGATCCCGCTGGAAAAAGGCGTCGTGCAGGGCCGCCTGCGAGGCCAGGGACAGGCGGCGCCCCAACATGAGGTAGGCCAGGGCTGCAAAGGTCATGATGCCCAGGCCGCCTATCTGGATAAGGGCCACAATGGCCAGTTGGCCGAACTGAGTGTATGCCGTGGCGGTATCCACTACAATGAGACCGGTGACGCAGACCGCAGAGGTGGAGGTGAACAAGGCGTCAACAAAGCCGACGTCGCCCTTGGTCTGGGACCAGGGCAGCAGGAGCACCAGGGTCCCCGCCAGGATGACTGCGGCAAAGCCCCCGATCAACAGGTATTGGGGCATCCGGGCCCAGGGCAACAGGCGTCGAAAGAATTCTCTTCCCATTTCGGCTTAGGCAAAGCTAAACAAACGAGCAAGCTTGGGAACCATCAAAATTTTACTCTGGATTTAGCATATTAGCAGGAATTACGGGAAAATGCATGTGCTCCCGTCAAGTCCCGGATGATAGCCCGGAGGATATCGGCTTGGGCTTCGATACTGGCGGTGAGCTTGAATTGGACCAAGGCCCGGGCCAGGTTGTGGTCTGGGAACCTGGCCTTGAAATAGACATTTCCCTTGAGGTAATCGGTAAAAAACCTCAGTCCCAGCTCAAAGGCCAGGACACGGAGACTGTCGTATAGGTAGGCGCAGTCGTATGCGGTGAGGAAGCCCCGGGCCGCGGAAAAGTAGCCTGCCAGGATAGCCTGGGCCAAATCGGGGTCAAATTGCACCTCTTCCCAGGCGCTGGTCTCTTCCCCGAGGGGATTGCCGCCCGACCGCAGGCAGTCGCCGAGGTCGTAAAGCGTGAGGCCCGGTTTGACGGTGTCGAGGTCCACCAGGGCGGCGGCTTTTCCGGTATCGGTGTCCAGCATGACGTTGTTGACTTTGGGATCGCCGTGGATGACCCTCTCCCTCAGCTTCCCGGCCTTTTTCGCCTGCTCCAGCAGGTGAGCCAGATCCCGGCGCTTCTCAATAAACCGCAGACAATAGTGGACTTCAGGCGACCGGGGCGCACCTCCTGCGGCCAGGAGTTCATCATAATGCCTGAGGTAGCCCGGCGTCACGTGGAATCCGGGAAGAGTGTCAGCCAGCCGGTCAGGGGGAAGGTCCGCAAGAAGCTGGTGAAAGCGGCCCAGGGCATAGCCCACCTCCCGGCCGTGGTTCTTGTCCTTGACGACGTCGAAGGTCTCGGCCCGGTCGATGAAACTCAGGGCCCGCCAGAAGGAACCGTCCTCGCTCAGCAGGTGACTGCGGCCGTCACGGGTAAAGAGCACCTGGGGGACTTCAAATCGGCGTTCAGGATGCCGGGGGTGCTGCTGCCGGCGCAGATGACCGGTCACGGTGGCAAGGTTTGCCATGACCAGCTCGGGTCGGTGGAATACCCGGGTATTAAGGCGCTGGAGGATAAACCGGGACTCCCTCGGGGCGTCCTGGGGTGAGGTCGGAGAGGTTTGGCCCTCCGTCACCAGAAAGGTGTCATTGACATTGCCGCGGCCGTAGGCCCGGACCTCCAGGACCGCGCCCCAGGCGAACTGCCGGGCCACGGAATAAATATGGTCCATGGTCGCCTCGGTTTCAGGGAAGGCGTCTCTTCGGGCTGGAAGCGCGGCGGACGGGGGGCGAACCCCGCTGCGCCACATGTTTTCCGGACGGGGCCGGAGTTGCTCCAGCCGGCCTTGAGGGCCTCCTCGGTTTTTCTCCGAAATTCCTCGATGCTTGCCGCCATTTCCTGCCAAAGCAATAATTTTGCAGAATATGCCGCTCTGCGGAGGAGAAGTCGTTCTCCAGGTCAAAAGCCTCACCAAGTTCAGTGGCATAGAGCATTTTGAGATTATAGGATATTATTGGCCTAAAGCCCCGGAAACCATCCAACGGACAGGGAACATTAAAATAATTATCATGGCGGCGCAAATTTTTCCCGAGAAAACCGAAATTCACCTGGTTCCCTCTCAGGGAATAAAGGGACCTGTGGTTTATGCCGCGCTGGCGGCCGGGCCGGGGGCGCGGGAGCGGCTGGCCGCCCGGCTTTTTGAAGCCTTGGCTGAAATTGCGCCGGAATGGGGTGAGGCCCGGAAATGGGGGCCCTTGACGCTGGAAACCGGCCCCCTGGGCCAACCGCTCCTCACCCTAGGCGGCAAAACCGGACCGGGGGTTTCCTTCAGCGCCGAGGGAGGGCTGCTCTGGGCCGCAGTAAGTGGCACGGGTCAGGTCGGGGTGGACGCCGCCCCGGAAGCGGACTTTGCGCCCCCCTATCCTTATTCCCGGGCCTTTGGTCAAGAGGAATGGGACCTGGCCGTACGGCACTGCCCCGGCCGTCCGGCCTCAGCCGCGGCGCTCCTGTGGGCTGCCAAGGAGGCCGCAGTCAAAGCCCTGGGGGTGGGCTTTCACACCCTGGACCCCCTGGACCTGGAGGTGTCCTCGCCGACCCCCGCTGGGGAAGGCGTAAGTCTTGTGGTCCGCACCCCCAAACCCTTGAATGCCTGGGCCCGTCCCCTGCCGGACGGCTGGCTGGCCTTGGCGGTGGCCTGAATTGCTGAAAGAAGGCAAGGCATCGCTCGCCGGTCCCCCAAAAACCGGAAACCGAAAATACTTCATTTTTCCTGCATGACCAACAGCCCGTACCATTCCGCCTCCGGGGGGGTGATTTGATACTGCCGGGCCAAGGCCAGGTAGCGGTGGCAGTGATGATCCTGGGGCCGAAACCTGAGCGCCGCGTTAAATGCATCTATGCTCTCCTGCCAGTGACGGTCCCGCAAGAGTTGCAGTGCCTGGTGGTAGTGTTCCAGGAACTGCGCCAAGTCAGGGTCGGCGGGGGCATGGCCCATAAGTTCATAAATGGTCACCGGCTGCTTCTTGCCCTTGACCCGCACCAGGTCCAATTCCCGCAGGACGAACTGCTGATCCAGAGCTGCGGCGGTGGAGGCGCTGATAATAATCTCGGTGCCGTAATACTTGTTCAGCCCTTCGAGCCGGGCCGCCAAATTGACGTTGTCGCCGATGGCGGTGTAATCAAAGAGGGTGTCGGATCCCATGTTGCCCACGGCCGCCACCCCGGTGTTGATTCCTATCCCGATCTTCAGGGTGGGCCGCCCTTGGCCTGCCCATTTGTGGTTGAGAACCTTGAGGGTTTCGACCATGTCCATCGCGGTCTGGCAGGCCCGCAGGGCATGGTCGGCAAAATGCAGGGGCACGCCGTAGAGGGCCATGATGGCGTCGCCCATAAACTTGTCAATGGTGCCCCCGTGTTTGACCACGATTTTGCTCATGGGGTTCAAAAAATTTTGGAGCACGAGGGCCAGCTCCTCCGGGTTGAGGCTTTCCGATACGGTGGTGAAGCCTCGGATGTCGCAGAAGAAAATGGTCAGCTCCCGGCGCTCCCCTCCCAACCGCAGGCGCTCCGGATGCTTGATGATCTCTTCCACCACGCTCGGGGCCACATAGGACTGAAAGGCCTTCTTCAGGCTGGCCCGGGCCTTTTCTTCCGCCAGGAAGCTCTGGAGGTTGATGCCCGCGGTTACCAGGGCGATCTCCAGCATGGGGTAAAAAAGGCCCAAATTGATTCCCAGGCAGCGGAAGAGGGCATAATTTATGGCGGCGTAGCTTGCCAGCAAAATCAGGCCGATGGAAAAAACCCAAATGGCCGACACCCGGGGAAGAATCAAACCGAGAGAGATTCCCAGGAAGATAATCAGGAGAAATTCCGGGAGGGGATGGTAAGGGGGAAGCCGCAGAAAGTTTTGCCGCAGGATATTGTCGATCACCGTGGCCTGGATTTCGATGCCCGGAAACACGCCGGAAAACGGGGTTACCCGCATATCGTAGACCCCCACCGCGGTGGCCCCAATCAGAACGATCTTGTCCCTTAAGGCCTCAGCCGGAATTTTCCCGTCCACCACGGCCTTGGCGGAATAAGTGGGGAAGGAGCCGGGAGGCCCCAGGTAGTTGATGAGGAAGCGGCCGTAGCGGTCTACCGGAATGGTATCCCGGCCCAAGCGCACCTCCTTCACCCCGAGCCGGGAAACTGCGATTCCTAATGGCTTATTGTCCAAGAAGTGCTGAAGGGTCACCAGGGACATGGGCGCGAACACAAAGGGTCCATAGGCCACCGCCAGAGGGTACCAGCGCACGGTGCCGTCCGGGTCCGGGATCATATTGAAATAGCCGCCCCCCGCGGCAGCGGTGGCGATTACCGGCAGGTTGACCTCCACCCCGGTGGCGCCGATGATGGGAAGATTCTTGGCTTTCTGCCCTAAGCGGCGGACCAGGTTGTAGGTGCTGACCTGGATGACGGTGGGCTCCAGATCCTGGGGCGGCTCTGAGCTCAACACCGTGCTGCCCACCTTTTTGAAATAGAAGCCCAGGATGGTGGGACAACCCTCCCTGATCTGTTCCGCCAGCCGGAGGTCCAGATCGGCAGCCTGCTGCTCCTCCCGGAGCAGATGCTGAACCTCCTGAGAACCCAAACCCCGTTGGGCCAGCTTTTGCCGGATGCGGTCCACCGCGGCCGCCACGGCCGAGTCGCTTTTTTCCGCAAAAATGATGTCCAGGCCGATAACCCGGGGTTGCGCTTCCTTCACGCGCTGCATCAACCTGGAGAAGACCTCCCGGGACCACGGCCACCGGCCTAAGCTCTTGAGGCTGTCGTCGTCGATGGCCACAATGGCCAACTGCCGGCCAGCCGGGACCGCACCGCGGTAAAGAAACTTGAGGTCGACCAGCTTGAGCTCAATGAATTCGGTGAGTTGAGGACGAAAGACAGACAAGGCGAGAACCCCTAAGGTCAGGCCGGCCACCAGCAGCCAGATAGCCCGCAGGGAAAAAGACCTAGGCCCGGAGGCTGGGGGGCTTTGGGGGTTCATATGGCAAATATATGTCCAGAAAATTTAATAAAAGTACAAGAAATAAAACTTTGAGCTGAACAGAAAGAGTTCTGGTTACTTAAAATTAAATTGAATATCAAAGAGTTATCCCCAAAAAAGAAAGGCAGGTTTTTTACATTTTAAATCTAGGTTATTTTTAATTGTGGAGAATGATAACTCCATGATATCATAAAATCAGGTATAGAATCTGCCATAACCAGGCAGGCTGTCATGACTTCTCCATTATGGCGCATCAAACCAAGCTTCTCGCCTGGCCGCGTCCGGGCCTGCCGACATAATTACCGTCTTCCCGTTGCCTCGAATTCCTCTAACCCCGAGCCCCGGCCGGCGGCGCTCGATCAGGAGCAAGCAAGTTTATCAACGCCACTATTAGGTCTTTGGCCGCCGTCCCCGCTGAGGGACAGCGGAGGAGGAATCTCATGCTGATAAGATGGTCGTCTCTAATCATGGGGTTGTTGGTCCTGAGCTTGGCGGCGCCCCCGCTTCCGGCTGAGGAAGTGGGAAAATTCATGCGGGTGGTAAATCAGGTGGATCAGCTGAAACAGGGGAAGGAACCGGCGCAGACGGCCAAAGTCCCTGACTCGGTGGCCAACCAGGACCAGGTGCGGACCAAGGACCAGTCCCTGGCCGTGGTCCACTTCCTGGATGACTCCACCATGACCATTTCCCCCAAGAGCAAGGTGACTATCGAAGACTACATGTACGACGCCAGCAAAGGTCAGGCCAAGGGGAGCATCAAAATCATGGAGGGCGTGGTGGAGACCATCATTCCTGCCACGGAAAAACTTCAGCAAAAGGACATCCAGATCCGCACCACCACCGCCATTGCCGGGATTCGCGGCACCAAGCTTATTACCGTAGCCAAACCCGAAGGCACGGTTTTCTATGTTATTCCTGAGGATCAGGCCAAACCTGCCAAAAGCAAAATCAGAATCCGGATGTATTCCCCCGACACTCAGCCCGATGCCCCGGCCATACAATTTGTCACCGAGCGATTGAAGCAAAAGATGGAGCTCCGGCGAATCGTTGAAGAAGGCCTGGAGGCCGGGTACGATCCCTGCGCCCTGGTCAAAGCGGCCTTCCTGCTGGGGGTTGATTTGCAGAAGCTGGTCCGTGACTTTCAACAGGTTTGTTCCAGCGATCCTGAATTTGAGACCTTGTGCACGCCCTGCATCATCCTGAAGTGTGCCACCGAAGCCGCGCGCAGTCTTCGGGAGGTTGATGTCGCAGAAGGGCAGTACGGCATCCTTATGAAGAATTTGGCCCCCATCTTGGGGGACCTCAAGCCCGGGGACCTGGCCATCATCAGCAACCTCCTAACCACGGGCATTGACGGGGTGATTCCCAATTATCCACCCACAGCTGAACAAATTAACGAGGCCAAGCTGCCGCAGGAGGCCAATGCCATCGCCGAAGCCCTGATAAAGGCCGGAGCCGACCCGGCGGATGTCAACAGATGCCTGCAAGGGATGGGGGCCACAGGGATTCCGGGCGGAGAGGCTTTGGCGTACTCCCCGGTGGTGGTGGGGGAGCTGCAGCCCCTCGGGCAGATCGGCACCGGTCAGACGACACCTGAGCATCCGGCCAGTCAATTCCAATAAAAACCTTAATCTTGCGACTCTACCTCCCGTGATCCCTCAAAACAACAGAGCCACAAGCACATAGGATTTAGCTCTTAACACCCGTCCAGGCTCGATGCCGCAGCTTTCCGAAAAGCGCGGTATTCAAAATATCCTTCCACGACGGGGGATCCTGTCATGGTTACTGAAGCGGTGCAAGCCGGGGTAGGGGTGGAGGAGTCCCAGATCCTCCTGGATTTGGCCGAAAAGCTGGTGCACGCCAAAGAAGTGCGGGAATTGGCGGCCCTCTTTCTGGAAGGAGTCGCCGCAATCGCCGGGGCGGCGGCCGCGGTTCTTTCCCTTAAAAAGACGGTTCTGCCCATAGAGACGTTTTTCGAGGCGGGGCTGGCTCCTGAGGCTGGACCTGCCCTGGCCCGGGTTTGCGGAGAACGTCTCCGGCAATCGTCTCTCCAGGCCGAACCACCCGCCGAGGCCCTGAGCCTCCCGCAGGATGCCAAGGTCTGGCTTTATCTCTTTCCCATTGTCCGCCGGGAGGAAACCTTTGGGGTGCTGGGGATCCTCAAAGACACCGGGGAGTCCTTTGATCCCAGGCTGATCAAACGGGCCCTGAATTTTTTCGGCTGCGCCCTGAATAAGAAGGTGGATGAACTGGAGCATGAAAGAACCATAAAAAACCTCAACACCTATATGAACATCAGCTCCATGATTGCCCAGGCCCTGGACTTAAAGGATGTCCTGGAAGCCGTCCTCTATTTCTGCATGGATTCCTTCGGGGCCGAGGCGGCCTCGGTGCTCTTGCTGGATTACGAGAGGATGAATTTTCGCTTTTACAGTGCCGAAGGGCCAGCCAAGCCGGTCTTGCTCATGGCCAGCTTTCCGGCTGACCACGGCCTGGCCGGAGCCGTTCTGGCCAGCCAGCAGGCGGAAGTCATCAACGATGTTCAGACTGACCCCAGATTTTTCAAGAGATTTGATCAGGAATCGGGGTTTGTCACCAAAAACATGATGGCCATCCCCTTAACCGCGGCGGCTGAGAAAATCGGGGTGTTGCAGATCCTCAATAAGTTCGAAGGCGATTTCCTTGAAGAAGAACTGTTGTTCCTGCAGACCATCGCCGAAGAAATCGCTTTTGCCATCCGTAATGCCAAGTTATTTGAGGTGGTGGTCAAGAGCTATTGCAAGATACGCCAGGGGGAGAGTTCCTGCCGGGGCTGCAAGCGCCCCTTGGGATCCTGGACCCCGTGCGTCAAGTACCGGGAGGAAGCCGGCCTGCTGACCTGAAGCCCTTTGAGATTTATGGTCTCCGAGCCAAAGGCGCCCGCCACCGCGGCGCCTTCGGCTTTCTGGACCCGGATCCCAGGTTAAATTCTCATGAACGTTTTATGGCTGCTCCTGGGCCTGAAAATGCAGAACCGCCGCTTCTGCTATTCTCTTAAAGAGCAGGCGGGGCGTCTGTGCTGCATTTTCATGGTGAAGTTGCAATCAGCAGACCGCAAGGCATTTAGTTGTGGGGCTCAGGCGCTCCAAGACCCGGGCGATGGCGCTGATATCCTCGTCGCCCCAGCCCTGAGCCACCCCTGCTTCGAAAAGATGCAGGAGGGTGTGGGCCGCAGGCACCGGCGCGTTAAGTTCATAGGCGGTATCCACCACAAACTTGAGGTCCTTGGTCAGATGCTTCAAAGGGAAAGCCACCGGGTATTCCCTTTTCTCCAGGTTGGGGGCCTTGGCGTGAAACATGGGGCTGTCCATGGCCCCGGAAAAGACGGTGTCCAGCATGGCCGCTAGGGAAAGTCCCCCCAAACGGCCAAAGTTGATGATCTCGGCAAAGCCCTCCATCATCACCCCGATGAGCAGATTGATAAACATTTTCATCATGGAGCCCTGTCCCACCTCTCCGCAATAGATTACTTTTTTCCCCATGGTCAACCACAGCGGTTTGAGTTCCTCGATTTTGTCGGCGGGACCACCTGCGAGAATGATGAGCGTGCCCTGCTCCGCCGGTTGTTTGGTCCCGGACACCGGGGAATCGATAAAGGTTACGCCGGTGGAGGCCAAGCGTCTGTGGAGTTCCCGGGTATAGCGGGGGGACACCGAACTCATGTTGATCAGGGTTTTTCCGTTATTCAGGGCCGGGGCGGCGCCGCCTTCGCCCCAGAGGAGCTGATCGATGGCCTCGGGGCCGGTGACCATGAGAATAATAATATCCGAGTCTTGAGCCAGGGCATTGGGGCTGGCAGCCACCCCCACACCCTGCCGGGCCCAAGGTTCGGCCTTGGCAGGAGTGCGGTTGTACACCGTCAGGGGATACCCGGCTTGGTGGATGTTGGCCGCCATGGCCGAGCCCATGATGCCCAGCCCCATAAAGCCTACTCTTGGTTTCATTGCCGACCTCCTTGATAAAAGCGGGAGCCTATAAGGACCGCCGGCCTTACCGCCTCCCTGGTTGCCTTGTGGAATTGTCGGAAAAGTTATAACATGAGTTTAACAGCCTGGTATTATTCCAAATAAGAAGTCGAAATCCTGCTGTCAACGGCGGTTTGACCGGGACGGAAAAAAATGGTTGGACGCACGCTCTCGCTTTTGCTTTGTCTTTGCCTTTTCCTGGGCGGTTGCGGGGACGACGAGAAGGTTAAAAAAATTGACCTGTCCCAGCGGGAGGAGGTGCCGGTCTATGGTCCGGAGGAGGCCATAACCTATGCCTATCTTCCCCAGTATGCCCATACGGTTTCCTATGAACGTCATCACTTGGTGGTGGATTACCTGAGACGCACCACCGGGATGGCCTTCCGGCAGGTATTCCCTGACACCTTTGATGAGCATATGCATATGGTGGGCCGAGGCCTCATCGATATCACTTTCAGCAACCCGTTTATCTATGTAAAAATTGCCGACCTTTATGGGGCCCGGGCCTTTGCCCGCGTAGTTGAAGCCAAGGGGAAGGAAAACTTTCGGGGCGAGATTATCTGCCGGGCCGACAATACCCAGATAAAGACCCTGGAAGACATCAAGGGCAAGCGCTTGATCGCGGTGGACCCCACTTCGGCCGGCGGCTTCCTCTATCCCTGGGGATTAATTGTGGAGCATGGCATCCGCAAAGAAGACCTGGCGGAAATAGCCTTTGCTCCGGGGCCGGGGGGCAAACAGGAAAAGGTGGTCATGGCGGTGCTCTCCGGTAAGTATGATGTGGGCACCATTCGGGAAGGGACCCTCGATATTATGGCCGCGAAAGGCAAGATTGATCCCAAGCAGATCAGGGTGTTGGCCTACTCGCAGTGGTATCCGGGATGGGTTTATGCTGCCCGGCGGGGACTTAACCCGGCGGTGGTGGACAAAATTAAAGCGGCCCTCCTGGCGTTGAACCTGGATGACCCCGAACACGCCACCATTCTGAAAAAGGCCGGCTTTATCGCTGTTATTCCGGCCAAGGATGAGGACTTCAACCCGGTGCGACGGCTGGGTGAGCTGGTAACCGGGAAAAAACCCTGAGCCTAAAGGGAGCGACGGAAATGGTCCCCGATGCCATCCCTTTCAGGGGGACCGGGCCGGTATAAGGGGCGGAAAAGAAAATCTTCCGGTGCGCCCGAAACCGAGCCTGACTCCGGCCTGCCGAAGAGATGAAACCATGCGGTTTTTGAACAGGTTATCGTTTCGCAGCAAAATTGTCTTGGGGATCACGGTCATCGTGCTCATCTTCGGGGTCTTGTCGGCCCTGTTTGCCAGCCGCATTGCCGGCAACGCCATGCTGGAGGAAATCAAAAAACGGGGTCTGAGTCTGGGTATAAGCGTGGCGGCACGGAGTGCGGATCCCATGTTGGCCCTGGACTTCCTGCGCCTGAAAAATATGGTGGACGAAGTCAAGGAATCAAGCGAAGATATTGTTTATGCCTTTATACAGGACAAAACCGGCCGGGTGTTGTCCCATACCTTCAAGGGCGGCTTCCCGGTCAATCTGAAAAATGCTAACCAGGTGCCGCCCGGAGCCTCGGAAAACATTGAGCTCCTGGAAATCGACGATACGGCTGAAGGACGGGTTTACGATTTCGCCATACCCGTCACCATCAGTCACGAGCGTTTAGGCACGGTGCGGGTGGGGCTTTCCCAGATAAAGGCCCAGGCCGCGGTGTCGCGGCTCCTGTTCACCATTTTCAGCGTCTCTTTGGGCGCGGGCCTGGTAGCCTTGGTGCTGGGCACTCTCTATGCCCGCACCGTCACCCGCCGTCTGGACATCCTCAGAAAATCCGCAGAAGAGATCGTCAAGGGAAACCTGGATGTCCAGACCGGTCCCCAACTCAAGCATAATTGCTGGGAGATCAGAAACTGCCAAAAAGAGGCATGCCCGGCCTATGGCGACACCCGCCGGCGCTGCTGGTATTTGTCCGGCACCCTGTGCCCCGAATGCGCGGCGGGGGGCTACGAACAAAAAATCAAGGCCTGCCAGGAATGCCTGGTTTTCTGGGAAACCAGCGGCGATGAGATTCAGAGCCTGGCCGAGGCCTTTGATTTTATGGCCTTGAGCCTGCGCTCCTACATCGACCACCTCAAAGAGGCGGAGGCCAACATCGCCAGGCAACAGCAGGTACTGAAGACTATCCTGGATGTCAATCCGGATCTGGTCAGCCTTCAGGATGCGGATTTGCGCTATCGGGCCGTCAATCCGGCTTTCCGCCGATATTTCAACCTGACGGAAGCCGACATTATCGGCAAATCTGTTGTCGAGATCTTTCCTCCGGAGAAGGCCGAGATCGCCAAAGCGGAAGACCTGGAGATTCTGCGGACCGGAACCCCGCTCTCCAAAGAAGTCCTGATCAGCCAAGGGGATGACAAGCATTGGTTCCACATGGTGAAGGTGCCGGTCTATGATGAGAACCGGATCGCGGGCCTGTTGTTCACGGCCCGGGATATCACGGAGATGAAGAAGTTCCAGGAAAAGCTGATTCAGGCCGTCAAGATGGAAGAATTAGGCAAGCTGGCCGGAGGCGTGGCCCACGAAATCAACACCCCCTTGGGCATCATCCTGGGGTACGCCCAGATGCTCCTGGAGGACCTGCCGCCGGAAAGCGAAAGCCACGAGTACCTGAAGATAATTGAAAAACAGGCCCAGATCTGCCGTCATATCGTGGCCGATCTGCTGAACTTTTCCCGGGTCAGCGAAAGCCGCATGGCGGAAATGGACCTCAATCAATCCATCGAGGAAGTGCTGCAACTGGTCCGCCACATCTTCAAGCAGGACTGGGTGGAGGTCGAAGTCTCGCTGGATCCGCGCATTCCCCCCATACGGGGTGACCGGGAAAAACTCAAGCAGGTGTGGCTCAATCTCCTGAACAACGCTTTTGAATCCATCGGCCGGGACGGCACTATCAGGGTGATTTCCAAGGTGTGTCCCCAGGGCAATCATGTCATGGTGACCGTAGCCGATACCGGAGCCGGAATAACTGAGCAGGACATGGAAAAAATCTTTGAACCGTTTTTCAGCACCAAAGCTCCGGGAGTGGGTACCGGCCTGGGGCTGTCGGTGTCCTTCGGCATAGTCCGGGAACACCAAGGAAGAATTTTTGCGGTGAGTCCAGCGCCCGCCAAGATCCTGGGCGAAGCGGAAAAATCTGGAGGCCCCGGGGCCTTGTTCGTCGTGCTGCTGCCGGTGGATTGGGAGAGGCCGGTGGCCGATTCCTGCGAGGAACTGACGGGACTCAACATGGTAGAAATACAGGGGGCCATCGCTTAGGGGAAAATTATGGGACGGATACTGGTGTTGGATGACGTCCTGGATGCCGGGGTGATGATCAAACGCATCCTGGAGCGCAAGGGCCACCAGGTGGCCGTGTTCACCGACGAACAGGAGGCCCTGGACTATGGGCGCGCTACGCCGGTGGATGTAGCCGTTTTGGATATTCGGCTCAGGAAAATGAGCGGGGTGGATGTCCTGGAAGAACTTAAGAAAATTTCCCCGCAAACGCAGGTTATCATGCTCACCGGTTATCCCACCCTGGAAACTGCGACCCAGGCCCGGGATTACGGCGCCTTCGATTATTGTGTCAAACCCATCGACAAGCGGGAACTGGAGGAAAAAGTGGCCAGCGCTCTGGCAGAGGCGGCCCGGACTGTCCAGGTTCCCTGAACTTTCGCTGGTTTCCCCCTCCGGACCCCTCCGGCCAACTTTTCGGAACAGCCGCAAGGATAATAGGTAGATCACCTCCTTGGCGCCGCGCCCCGTCAAGGATGAAGAGCAATTGTGCCCCGTTGGCTTTGATGTTATGTAAAAGAGGGGCCAACCCTAAACCGGGCCGTAATCCTCCGGTAAGATAAAGGGGCAGATATGGACAAGACCAACCCGTATATTCTGGTTTTTGCTTCCGGCACCAAGACCGGCGGGGGCTCCGGATTTGAGGCGATGGTAAGGGCCTCCCGAACCCGGCCGCCGATTCTGGATGCCTGGATTTGCGGCGTGGTCACCAATCACTGCAACGGCGGGGTGTGGCACAAGGCCAAGGCCCTTGGCGTACCTTGCCGGTACTGGGCGGGACCCTACACGGCCCGGGGTTACCGGAACTTTGCCAGATATTTCGAGGCGGATTACATCATGCTTTCCGGCTGGCTGAAACTGGCCGCTGGCCTTGACCCGGCCCGAACGGTCAATATCCACCCCGGCCCTTTGCCGGGATTCGGCGGGCCGAACCTGTATGGACGCCATGTCCATGAAGCAGTCCTGGCCGCTTATCGCCGCGGTGAAATCACCCACTCCGCGGTCACCATGCATTTTGTGGATGAGGCTTATGACCGCGGCCCGGTGTTTTTCGTTCATCCTGTCCCCATCGAGCCCGACGATACGCCGGAGACCCTGGCAGCCAAGGTGAACCGGGCGGAACATGAGTGGCAGCCCCGGGTGCTCAACTACGTGGTTCACGGGCAGGTGCGGCTGGCCGGCGGGGAAGTTGTCTATGAGACTGCGGAACTGAAACGTCTGTTGCGGCCGGAGCTGGCGCGCCTCTGACCGAGCTTGAGCCGCCGGCGCAAATCGAGGTGGCTGATCATGAAGAATAAGGAAATTGCCCGGATCTTTTCCGAAATCGCGGAATACCTGGAAATGGAAGGAGTGGCGTTCAAGCCCTACGCCTACCAAAAAGCCGCCCTTACCCTGGAAACGCTGAAGGATGATGTGGAGGACCTTTATGCCAAGGGCGGCTTTAAGGCCCTCAAAAGCATTCCCGGGGTGGGCGAAAGCCTGGCTCAAAAAATTGAAGAATACCTGAAAACCGGCAAAATTGAGTATTACGAGGAATTCAAGCGCAAGCTGCCCATCGATTTGGATGAAATCGTCTCCGTGGAAGGCGTAGGGCCCAAAAAAGCCAAGGTGCTTTTCGAAAAACTCGGCGTCAAGACCCTGGAGGACCTGGAAGCCGCCGCCCAGGCCGGCAAGATCGCCCCCTTGTTCGGCTTCGGCGCCAAGACCGAAAAGAACATCCTGCAGGCCATCGAATTCTTAAAAGGCAGCAAGGGCAGATTTCTCCTGGGAGAAATTTTGCCCATCGCCAACGCCGTCCTAAGGGAATTGCAGGGTTTGCCCGAAGTGGAAAGGGCAGACACCGCCGGCTCGGTCCGGCGAATGAAGGAGACCATAGGCGACGTGGATATTCTGGTGATCTCCAGGAATCCCGCCAAAGTCATGGACTTTTTTGTGTCTCTGCCCGGGGTGGTCAAAGTTTGGGGCAAAGGGCCCACCAAATCCTCGGTGCATATGAAAGAAGGCTTCGACATGGACCTGCGGGTCATCCCGGCGGAGAGCTACGGCGCCGCGCTCCAGTATTTCACCGGCTCCAAGGACCACAACATCGCCCTCCGGAAAATCGCCCTGGACAGAGGCTTCAAGCTCAGTGAGTACGGCCTTTTTCAGGGTGAGCGGCTGCTGGCCGCGCTGAGTGAAGAAGAGGTCTATGGGAAATTGGGCATGCCGTGGATTCCTCCTGAACTCCGGGAAAACCGGGGGGAGATCGAGGCCGCGCTGGCCGGCCGGCTCCCGGAGATCATCGGCTACGGCGATATCAAGGGCGACCTGCACGTCCACTGCAATTGGAACGGCGGGGCCGATGCCATCGCCCGGATCGCCGAAGAGGCCCTGGCTCTGGGTTATGAATATGTGGGGATTTCGGATCACACCAAGTTTCTCAAGATCGAGCGCGGCCTGGACGAAGAAAAACTCCGGGCCCGGAATCGGGAGATTGATGAGCTGAACGAGCGGTTGGCTCAGGAAGGCAAACGCTTTCGGGTGCTCAAGGGCTGCGAGGCCAACATCATGGCGGACGGTTCCATTGATATCGCGGATGAGGCGCTGGCCGAACTGGACTATGTCATTGCCGGAATTCACTCCCATTTCCGCATGCCCCGGGCCGACATGACCAAGCGGATTTTGAAGGCCATGCATAATCCCCACGTGGATATCATCTCCCACCCCACCGGCCGCATCCTGAAGCGCCGGGAAGAATACGAAGTGGTCTTTGACGACCTGCTCCAGGCCGCCCTGGAAACCGGCACCATCCTGGAAATCAACTCCTATCCGGAGCGTCTGGATTTGAGCGACGTCAACATTCTGGCTGCCAAGCAACTCGGCATCCGCATGGTCATCAATACCGACAGCCACAACGTCAGACAACTGCACCTGCTGAAATTCGGCATCTCCCAGGCCCGCCGCGGCTGGGCCGAGAAAAAAGACATCATCAACACCTGGCCGGTGGAAGAGCTGTTGCAGGCGCTGAAATGAGCTCCGACTGGCAAGGTCTTCATATTCTGGATCATCTCCGATCCGGGCTGACCGGGCCACCCGATTTTCCTTGATTGTCCGGCGAGAACTGGCTAAAGAAGATGATGGCGGGATCGCCGCAGTGGGTGGAGAGGAACGGCAGCTATGAAAGGAATTCTGAAGGTCGCGTTCAAGCTGTTGGTCAATGACCGGGGCAAGTTTGTCGCGCTCCTGGTGGGGATCACCTTCGCGGTGTTTCTTATTGTCCAACTGACCTCTGTTTTTGCCGGCATCCTTACCAAGGCCTCGGCCACCATTATTAACATCGGCGCCCCTGTCTGGGTGATGGACCCGGCGGTCAACAATCCGCTCAACAGCATTCAGGTGCCCGATTACCTTCTGGACCGGGTGCGCAGCATCGACGGGGTCAACTACGCGGTGCCGCTTTATTCCGGAGTGGCGCTGGTAAAACTCCAGGACGGCTTCTACCAGCCGTGTACCATTCTGGGGTTGGACGATTCCAGCCTGGTGGGTCGTCCCAAGCTCATCGAGGGGAACATTGAGGATATTTTTGCGGAAAACGGCTTTATCGTGGTCAAGGACAGTGAGTTTCACAAACTGGAAAACCCCACCCTGGGCACGACTTTTGAGATAAATGATCACCGGGCGGTGGTTATCGGGATCGCCGAAGTGACCAGCAGCACCCTGTTCGGCATCCCGACCCTGTACACCACCTTTTCCCGGGCCATTCAGTATATCCCCTCGCCCCGATTTACGATCGCCTATATTCTGGTGGAGCCCAAATCCGGAAAGGACATCCCCCGTATCAAGGAGGAGGTCGCCAAGGCGGGCTATTTGGCCTTGACCGATCAAGAATTCCAGCAAAGAGTGTCCAACTATTACAAATATCAAACCGGAGTCGGCACCAATATCTTGATTATGACCATGACCAGTTTTTTGGTGGGGTTGTCCATCTGCGGCCAGACCTTCTATACCTTCGTCCTGGAGAATCTGAGCAAGTTCGGAGCGTTAAAGGCCATCGGGGCCAAAAGCTATGAACTTATCGCCATGATCCTGTTTCAGACCCTGTTCACCGGCTTAACCGGCTATGGCTTGGGGGTGGGCTTCTCCTCCCTGTTAATTGCCCTCGCCAAGCGACGGATATCGAGCTACGCCGCCGATATCACCTTCTACAATTTGGGCCTGGCCTTTGTCCTGGTGCTGATTATTTCCGCGATTTCCAGCTTCATCGCCGTGAGAAAAGTCATCAAGGTCGAACCGTTCGACATTTTCAGGGGTTAATAATGCCCGAGGCGGCAGTGAAGGCCATTGACCTGGTAAAATGGTTCGGCCCGGAGGAAATCCGGACTTACGCGGTGCGGGAGGTCAGTTTTGAAGCCTATTACGGGGAAATGCTCTATATCACCGGGCCTTCCGGAAGCGGCAAGACCACCCTGCTCAGCATGATTTCCGGGATACTGAGGCCCAATTCCGGGACAGTGGTAGTGGAAGGAAAGGAAATCTGGAAAATGACCCCTAATGAATTGGCTGATTTCCGGCTGAACACCGTCGGCTTCGTGTTCCAGGACTACAACCTGTTCCCGAAACTGACCACCGTGGAGAACGTGGCGCTGCCGCTGATTTTGAAAAGGCAGAACTGGGATGAAGCCATCCGGCAGGCTCTGGAGGTTTTGGATATAGTAGGCATCCGGAACCGGGCCGAGCTTTCCCCCTCCAAATTAAGCGGAGGCGAACAGCAGCGGGTGGCCTTGGCCCGGGCCATCGTCGGTCGTCCCGATCTGTTGATTTTCGATGAACCCACGGCATCCCTGGACGGTCCCACGGGTAAGAAAATCATCGGGTTTATCAGGGAAAACCTGCTCAATGAACACCGGTGTATCCTGATCGTCACCCACGACGCCCGGATTTTCGAGTTCGCCGACCGCAATCTCAAGATGGAAGACGGGCGCATCGTGGAAATTGTCAGCGGAGGGGTGAGTTGAGGAACAGAATCTTATTCGCCCTGGCTATCCTCGGACTGCTGGGCGGCCTGGTCAGCGCCTATGTTTACGGCATCCGCAAGAAACCGTTGCCGCCCGCCTTTACCCCGGCCCAGAACCCCTATGCCAAAGGCATTTATGCCACCGGGATCGTGGAAAGCTACCAGTCGAACGGGGCCAACATCAACATCTTCCCCGAAGTGGCCGGCAGAATCACGCAAATCCTGGTCAAAGAAGGCGACACAGTGCGCCAGGGCACGCCCCTGCTGCTCATCGACGATTCCGTCCAGCGGGCCATCGTGGAGCAACAGAAATCCCAGGCCGAGGCGGCGCGCTCCCTTTTGCAGCAACTCAAGGCCCAGCCCAGGCTGGAAAATCTGAGGGTGGCCAAGGCCCAGGTGGATTATGCCGCGGCCACTCTCAAGACCGCCCGGGACGCCCTGGAAAAGGTAAAAAAATCCTATGAACTGAACCCTAAGTCGGTAAGCAAGGACCAACTGGACAGCGCGGAGGATGCCTACCAGGCGGCCAAGGCCAATCTGGGGGTGGCCCAAAGGCAGTATGAACTGACCAAGGCCGGCGCCTGGATTTATGATATCCAGAGCCAGGCGCATCAGTATCAGGCGTTGTCCAAGACCTATGCCAGCGGCAAGGCCCTGCTGGATAAATACACCATTCGGGCCCCGGTCGACGGGATCGTCCTGGCCATCAACACGGCCGCGGGGAGTTTTACCTCGACCCAGGGGACCTATAACACCTATACCCAAGGGTATGATCCCCTGATGGTCATGGGGCCGCTCCAGGAATATCTCGAGGTCAGGTGTTTCATCGACGAAATTCTGGTTCCCCGGATGCCGCCGCCGGACCGGATGAACGCCCAAATGCAAGTCAGGGGGACCACCCTGCGCATCCCCTTGGAATTCGAGCGGATTCAGCCCTACGTCACCCCCAAGATTGAATTGTCGAATCAAAGGACCGAGCGGGTGGATGTCAGGGTGCTGCCGGTTTTGTTCCGCTTCCGGCCGCCCCGGGACATGAAAATCTACCCGGGCCAATTGGTGGATGTCTATGTGGAAACCAAATAAGGCCGGGATCAGATTCGCAGCGGCGCTTTTGCCCCTTTGCCTGTGGGGGTGTGCAGTGGGTCCCAACTTCGTCCGCCCCAAGCCACCGGCGGTGACCCAATATACCCAGGGCCGGGAACCGAGCGCCACGGTGGCAGCGGACGGCCAGACCCAGTATTTTCAGCACGGCGCCAAGATTGCCGCAGATTGGTACAGGTTGTTCAGATCCCCCAAGCTCGACCTGATGATCAAGGAGGCTGTGGCCCAGAACCCCAGTTTGCAGGCTGCCCAGGCCCGCCTGCGCCAGAGCCAGGAAAATCTGCGCGCCGGCTACGGGGTGTTCTTCCCCCAGATCGGCGGCAGCTTCGAGGCCATGCGGGAGAGATTCACTTCGGCTCAATTCGGGGTGGGGCAAGCCCCAGGCAATACCTTTAATCTGTTCACCACCCAGGTTACGGTGTCTTACCTGGTGGACCTCTTCGGCGGCCAGCGCCGGCATGTCGAGGGCCTGGCGGCCCAGGTGGATTATCAGAACTACACCGCCATGGCCACCTATCTTACCTTGCTGGGCAATGTGGTCAACGCCGCCATTGCCCAGGCGGCTTACCGGGCCCAAATCGACGCGACCGAGCGCATCCTCGCGATGCAGAAAGAGCAGGTCAGCCTCACTGAAGCGCAATACCAAGCCGGAACCGTGCCGTACGCCGCGGTGGTGAGTCTCCAGACCCAGCTTGCCGCCACCGAGGCGACCCTCGGCCCCCTGAAACAGAATCTCGACAAGACCCAGCATCTCCTGTCCGCGCTGGTGGGCCGCCCCCCGGCGGAGTGGGCCGCCCCTCGGCTGGACCTGGCGGATTTCACCCTACCCAAGGAGCTGCCGGTCACGCTGCCCTCCGCGCTGGTGCGCCAGCGTCCGGACATCCTGGCTGCCGAGGCCCAACTGCACACGGCCAGCGCCAACATCGGGGTCGCCACTGCGGCCCTGTTTCCGAGCCTCACCCTGAGTGCGGCCTATGGCTTTACAAGTACGGACATCACCAGGCTCTTTGATCCCCGGGCCAAGGTCTGGAACATTGCCGGCGGCCTGACCCAGCCGATCTTTCGTGGCGGGACCCTGTGGTTCCAGCGAAAAGCCGCGGTGGAGGCCTATGAGGCCTCCCTGGCTGACTACCGCCAGGTCGTGGTCACGGCCTTCCAGCAGGTTGCCGACAGCCTGCGGGCCGTGGAGCACGACGCGGAGACCTTGAAGGCCCAGGCCGACGCCCTGGCGGCCGCGGAGGAAGCCCTGAAATTGCTGACCGCCAACTATAAGGCCGGGCTGGTCAACTACCTGCAAATCCTCACCGCAAACAACCAATACCAGCAGGCCAGGTTGGGCTACATCCAGGCCCAGGCGCTGCGTCTGCAGGATACCGCGGCCCTGTTTGTGGCGCTGGGAGGAGGCTGGTGGAACCCTCAAACCAAAATGGCGGAAAAGTGAGGAGGCAGGTTAGCTCACAGGGAACAGCACTAGGCGGTCGTCATAAACCCCCTGATAAAATCCGCCACCCGTTTCTTTCCCGAATAAACCCCGTAATGCCCTTCGCACAGAATGTCCGCGTCCAGGGCAAGAAGCATTTGCAGCGAGCGCTGATAATCCTCGGGGTCTGACTTCAGGTCGGGATGAATCGGTCCATGGACGTCCTGGCCGAAGAGGACCTTTTTCCCTGCCGATTCGGTCACATATACCATCGACCCGGGCGAGTGGCCGGGGAGATGCAGGGCCAGGATAACCCGGCCGCCCAGAAGAATCTTTCCCTGTTTGCCGGAGATCTTCAGGTCAATGCTGAAAGGCGTGATCCTGGCCCCATACCAGGTGGCGGCGGTAACCCGGTTGTCACCCTGCTCCAGGAAGGGGGCCTCCAACTCGTGGGCCACAACTTGACAAGAAAGCAGGTCTTTCAAGGTCTTAACGCCCCCGGTATGGTCATAATGGCAATGGGTGATCAGAAGGTATTCGATCTGCTCGGGGTTGACCCCGCAGGCCCTGATATTGGCGAGCAGCCGGGCCTGGGCCTGGCCGGTGCCGGCATCCACCAACGCGGCAGGCCCGCCGAAATTAATCAGGTAAACGGCGGCATCTTCAGGAGAGGTCAGCCGCCCCCCGCCGACCTGATATATTTCTTGGGTAATCTCCATAATCCTTCCGGTGGCCCGCATTATAGCAGTCAAGCCTTGATCTTAAGTAAATCGAATCTTGGCGGGGCAGGAGCGCCGGCCGCCGGTTCCTCCGGAACCCCGTTTCTCCGGCCTTCCTCTGCATAGTTTTATCAGAGAAGCCTCAACACCTTGGCGCCGCGGATTTTCCTGGACTTCAGCTCCATAAGCGCGGTATTGGCCTCTTCCAGCTCATATTCCTGAAACTCGGGCTTAAGGGGGAGCTCCGCGGCCAGCGTCAGGAATTCGGCAATATCCTGGCGGCTGACGTTGGCCACACTCTTAATTTCTTTTTCCAGCCAGAGGTGCCTGGCATAATCGATGGTCAACAATGCCTCCTGGTCCACCTTCTCTTTGCGGATGGCATTGATGACCAGCCGCCCTCCTTTGTCCAGGTTTTCCAAGCCCGCGACGATGGGGCGCCAGGCGGGCGTGGTGTCGATGGCCCGCTGAAGTTTCTCCGGGGTTTTCTCCTCAAAACCGCCGGCCCAGAAGGCCCCCAGTTCCCGGGCGAATTCTCTTTCCGCTGCGGATCTGGAAAAAACAAATACCTTGCTGGCCGGGTATCTATGCCGCACCATTTTCAACACCAGGTGGGCCGAGGCTCCGAAACCGAGCAAGCCGAGATTGTCGCCGTCCTGAAGACCGGTCAGTTTCAAGGAACGATGGCCGATGGCCCCCGCGCACAGAAGGGGTGCGGCTTCCCCATCGGCAAAGACCTCAGGGATGGGGAAGGCAAAATCCGCTAGAACCGTGGTATATTCCGCGTAGCCGCCGTCCACGTCCCGGCCGGTGGCCTGAAACGCGTCGCAGAGATTCTCATTGCCGCTGCGGCAGTACCTGCAAGTGCCGCAGGCCCGGTTGATCCAGCCGATACCTACCCGGTCGCCGATCCGGAACTTGGTTACTTCCTTCCCGGTTTGCTCTACGCGGCCGATAATCTGGTGGCCCAACACGATCGGGAATTTCTCCGGCGGGGTTCTTCCCTCGATTTCGTCCAGTTCGGTATGGCAGACTCCACAGACGGAAACCTTGACCAGGATTTCCTGGTCCCGCGGTGCCGGGATGGGCAGATCCGCGAGTTCCAGGGGGCGGTCTTTTTGGGCCAGGTCAATGATGCCCTTCAACACCATGGCTTTCATAGGCTTATTCCTCCCTGGCGGTCATACGCCGGCCGGGCTGGCCCCGTTATCATAACTCTTTGCCGCAGGTAAAGCCAAGTCTGGATTATCCCAGGCCGTTTCCCTGGTTTTGTGTTAACATATATTTCAAGACTCTGGAAGTCGAGGCCTCTCCAAACCGTTCTGGAATCCGCCTAACGGCTGAATTACTTTTTTATTGAAATTACCGGATAATTTGTCATGTCGGGAGAATATTCTTGACATCCGCCGACCTGGTTATTGTGGGGGGCGGCATCGTCGGCCTGGCCACGGCTTACCGCTTTTTGAAGCGCTGGCCTCAAAGATCCGTCATCGTCCTGGAAAAGGAAGCTGCACCGGCCCGCCATCAAAGCGCGCACAACTCCGGGGTGCTGCACTCCGGCATTTATTATAAGCCGGGCAGCCTCAAGGCCGCGTACTGCCGGGAAGGGAAAAAGGCCCTGGAAGCCTTCTGCGCCCGGGAGGGGATCGAAGTGAGGGTCTGCGGCAAAGTGATAGTGGCCACCCAGGAAAGTGAATTGCCCGCGTTGATGACCCTGTATGAGCGGGGCCGGGCCGGGAAAGTCCACTGCGACCTGATCGACTCCCGGCGCCTGCGAGCGCTGGAACCCCATGCGGCCGGTATCCGGGCCATCCACGTGCCGGAAGCGGGGATCGTCGATTTCCGCCGGGTCTGCCGGCACTTGGCGGCGCGCCTCGAGGAAGGCGGCGGCCGGATAATCAGCCAAGCCAGGGTCACAGGCCTTGAGGAACTCAGGCAGGAGGTCCGGGTGGAAAGCACCCGGGGTGAGTTCCGCGGCCGTTTCCTGCTAAATTGCGCCGGGCTCCAGGCCGATCGCCTGGCGACCCTGGGGAATGTTCCGACGCCGGCCAGAATCCTCCCCTTCCGGGGGGAATATTACAAGCTCACCCCTGCGGCCGCGCCCCTCTGCCGGACCATGATCTATCCGGTACCGGATCCCCGGTTTCCATTTCTCGGGGTGCATCTTACCCGCACCCTGGCCGGAGAGGTCAAGTGTGGTCCCAACGCCGTGCTGGCCTGGGCCCGGGAGGGCTATGACAGGTGGCAGGTCAACCCGCAGGATGTGTGGGAAATCCTGACCTATCCCGGTTTTATCAGGTTGGCTGCCAGGTATTGGCGCACCGGCCTCAAGGAACTGTGGCGCTCCTGCAATATGAACGCTTTTCTGAAAAGCGTCAGGTCCCTGGTGCCGGAAATCGCCCGGGAGGATCTGCTGCCGGCGGCGGCGGGGGTGCGGGCCCAGGCGGTAACCCGGGACGGCCGGATTCTGGATGATTTCTGCTTCCTGGAAAGCCGTCGCCTCATCCATGTCCTTAATGCCCCGTCCCCCGGGGCCACTGCTTCCCTAAGCCTGGGACAGGCGCTGGTGGAGAAACTCTCCCAACGATTCTGACAGTTTTATCGGAGGAGTTAAGCCATGCTGCTTTATCTCGTGCAACACGCGGAGGCCAAAAAGGAAGAGGAGGACCCCCAGCGGGACCTTACGGAAAAAGGACGCCAGGACATCGAACAGGTGGCCCATCACTTGAAAAGGCTCAAAGTGCAGGTCCAGCAGATCTTCCACAGCGGCAAGACCAGGGCCAGAAGCACCGCCGAGGTTCTGGGGGAACATTTGCAGCCGCCGGCCAAAATCAGCGAAGCCCCCGGGCTGGCGCCGCTGGACGACCCGCAGATCTGGGCGGACCGCATCGCCCAAGTGGAGGACAATATCCTCCTGGTAGGACATCTCCCCCATCTGGGCAGGTTGACCGGATTGCTCCTGTGCGGGGATCCCGAGAAGACCCCCGTCAATTTCCAAATGGGCGGGGCCGTGCGTTTGCAGCGGCAGGCCGGAGGCTTTTGGGCAGTGGATTGGGTGATCGTCCCGGAAACCATTCTTTAAAAGATATGATATCCTTTGACTAGCCATGGATGAAGGTATCCGCATCCGCGAAGCCGCCCCCCATGAACTGGACGAAGTGGAGGCCCTGGTGAAGGCGGCCTACCAGGAATTCAGGCCCCTTTTCCCGGAAGACATCTGGCAGTCCTGGATGGATAATATCAAGCAGACCGTGCACTCTGGGGCCGGGATGGCCATCGTCGTCGAAGTCAAAGGGAGAATTCGGGGTGTGGTCAAGTTTTATCCGAACGCGGGCCAGGCAGGGCTGGGGCAATGGCCCGAAGGGGCTGCCTCCATGCGGGTTCTGGCCGTCCATCCCGACAGCCGGGGGCACGGCTATGGGACCTTGCTGGTTAAGGACTGCATCCGGAGAGCCCGGGCTCTCAAGGTCCCGGCGATTTACCTGTACACCGGCGCGTTCATGCAGGCGGCGCGCCATATCTATGAAAGCCTTGGTTTCAAGCGGGCCCCGGAGTTCGACAAGGACCCCGGCCCCATCGCCTACCGGCTTGTCCTGTAATACCGTTTCGGGTTTTCGGTCAAGAGTCCCCCGCCGCCATTGTCCGCAAAGGCCGCAGATTTGGGAGAGGCCGCCAGTCGACCTGTTTACGGCATGATTGATATTGACCACCTGAGCAAACGCTACCAGGACATCCTGGCCCTGGACGAGGTCACTCTGGAGATTCACCCCGGCGAGATCTTCGGCCTTCTGGGACCCAACGGGGCCGGCAAGACCACCCTCATCAAGATACTGACCGGGTTGGCCCGGCCCACCCGGGGCCACGTCCGGATCAACGGCTTTGATGTGGTCCGCCAGCCTCTGGAGGTCAAGAAGCTGATCGGGGTTTCCCCCCAGGAGATCAACTTGGACAAGGAGTTGACCGCTTATGAAAATCTTCTTATCTACGGCAAACTCCATCAGGTTCCGGATCTGCAGGCCCGCATCGAGGAGCTCCTCGCGCTGGCGGAGCTTACCCAGCGGGCCGACCACCCCGTGAGGGATTTTTCCGGAGGCATGCAGCGGCGGCTCCTCATGGTCCGGGCCATTATGTCCAGACCCCGGGTGTTGTTCCTGGATGAACCCACAGTGGGGCTGGACCCCCAGGTCCGCCGGAGTTTATGGGACCTGATTACCCAATTCAAGGCCAGCGGCCTCACCGTGCTCCTGACCACCCATTACATCGAGGAGGCGGAAATCCTCTGCGACCGGGTGGGCATCCTCAACCGGGGCCGTCTCATCGCGCTGGACACCCCGGAGGCCCTCAAGGCCCGGACGGGCGGCTACACCGTGGAATCACTGCGCAACGGCCGACGGCACTACGCCTTCTTCCAGGACCGGGAAGAGGCCCAGCGTTGCGCCCTGAGCGAAGCCCAGGGGGTAACCATCCGGCGGGTGAACCTGGAGGATGTTTTCCTGAGGCTCACCGGGGAGAGCCTCGGAGGGAAAGCCGAAGCATGAATTGGTACCCGATCTTCTTGCGGGAAATCCTTATCTTCGAGCGCCGGCTGCTGCGCCTGGGCTACGTGGTGTCGGCTCTGCTCATGCCCCTTTTGTATCTTCTGGCCTTCGGGTTGGGGCTGGGCCGCCAGGTGAGCATCGGGGCAGGAACCTATCTGGACTATCTCCTGCCCGGACTTATCGCCATGAGCTCCATGATCAACTCCTACACCTGGGTTGCCAACGGCCTGACCATGGGCCGCCTGTATTTCCACACCTTTCAGGTTTACGTCCAGGCTCCGGTGAGTCCCGCGGCTATTGTCTGGGGGGAGGTGGCCTCGGGAGTGGTGCGGGGCCTGTTTTCATCGGTCATCCTGCTGGTGCTGGGATTCCTGATCGGAAGCCGCTTGAGCCTGAATCTGATGTTTTTTCTGGCCCTGGGGGTGAATTGCCTCCTGTTTGCCGCCCTGGGGGTGGTGGTGGGCATGCGGGCCAAGAGTCACGAAGACACCGCCAACTTCAGCAATTTTTTTATCATGCCCATGGCCTTCTTCAGCGGCACCTTCTTCCCCATCGCCAAAATGCCGTGGGCTTTGCGAGTCATGGTGAGATGCCTGCCCCTCACCCATACCAATGACCTGTTGCGCTCTCCTGATTGGAATGGGGGAGCCCTGGCCTCCCTGGGAATCCTTGTGGCTTACAGCGCCGTGAGCCTGGTGCTGGCGGTCTTTCTGGTGGCGCGTTATAGCGAATGATCGGGAAAATAAGAGAAATATTTGTCACCAAGGGAGGACAAGGTGGATATCGGGTCTTATCTTTTCTGGGTAGGGACTCCTGATTACCACAGGTTGTATCCCCCCCAGTTTTTTCAGCGGAGGTGAATTATGGAAGATCTCTGGCGCAAAGCCAAACATTTCGGTCTTGGGGTATGGGATTTTACCAGGGAAAAGGTGGAAGACCTGGTGAAGGAAATGGTCAAGCGGGGCGAACTGACCGAAAGCGAGACCTCGCGAGCCGTAACCGAGATTATGGAGAAGGCCAAGTCCGAGCAGGAAGCCTTCCTGGAGAAACTCAAGGGCGTAGTGGAGAAGATCGTCTCCGAGCTCGGCCTGGCCCGGGCCTCCGAAGTGGAGGACCTGAAAAAAAGGGTGGCGGAGCTGGAAAAGAGGCAGTAGGAGATCCTTGATAGACAAGCCACAATCGGCATGTCGGCTTGGGGGCACAGGCGTTTTGCCTGCAGCGAGCGGCAGCCCAGGCTTCCCGCCTGTGCCGGAACAGCTTGATGCCTGGTATTCTGTTCCAACTGCGAGGAGGGGGTGAGAGAAGGCCGGATTGGGGTGGTTTTTTACTCCTAGCGTTTACGAGTTCGGCCCTTCATCCGGAACCCCCAGCGGCCTTCCCAGAGGGGATTATGCCCCTAGCCTGGAAATAATCAAATAATATTTCTGCCGTAAGCCGGTTCCCTTTCCGGTTGAAATGGCGATATTGCCCCCCCAGGAATAACTCCAGGTAATCCTTCCTTCCCAACCGCTTGAGGAGTTCCGGACCCAGGTCGATATATTCGAAGCCCATCTCCTTGAATTCCCGGATAAGTGGTTCATAAACAAACTTGTTTTTCTTCTTATAGAACCGAAAATCCTCATCGGTGGGGAAGACGACCACAATGGGACGTTTACCCCTGTCATGGGCTTCCTGGACAAACTGCCTGATAATGGCGACGGTCAGGGGAAAAGCCCGGGAAGGGTGGCCGGGCAAGTAAAATTGCAGGTAGGACTTGTAGCCCCGGACATAGCGGTCGTAAAAAAACCTGTAGGCCTTCAGGATGGACCAGGTGTAAGGAAACTCCAGCTTCTGGGCCCCGGAGAGGCCACCGGGCACGAAATAGTCATGTTTTAGGTAGCGTTCGGGGTTTCGGATAAAATCCCCATAATTTTCTGCGGTTAAATGCGGCAAGGGCACCAGCCGCAGGTATCCCTGGTCATCAAGCCCAAAGCGCGGCTTGGTCTGGCATTGCGGACTGGGAATCAGAAAATTTCTGAGCTGATTCACATTCCTTTGGATATTCTCACTCAATACCCCCAGGAGGACGATTTCAGCCCCATCCTCAGCCTGTTCCCGGAACCTCAGATAAGCCTGGTCGGTGCCGTACCCGGGCACCCCGAAATTGGCGATCGGGACGCCCAACATCCGGCTCAGGACGTTGCTCCAGGCAGATCCCGGTTCGACCCCGAATCCCGCGGTGAAAGAATCCCCATAGGCCGAGATAGGAGCCGGGAGGCGGCTGCCAGGCTCTTGGGCCAGGGCCTGGGGAGACGGCCACCCAAGCAGGGGGTTGACCCTGGCCGCGTAGGTGGCGTAATCCTCGGTAATCTGGGGCAGGTAAAAGAGAATGCCGTATTTTCTGGCGAGGTAGGTAGTGCAACAATAGGCCCCAATCTCCACAGCGGCGGCAATCAGCACCAGGATAACCGCCACCCCTGTAATAGAAACCAGGAGGCGGCTGCGTTCCCTGGAGTCACCAACAAATTTTTCAGCGGTGCGACCTTCCATGAACTGTTTTTCCCGAATTCATAAGAACCTGAGTTAATGGGACTATTCAAGGTAATTTGAGAGTGTTGCGAAAAGGGTCTTGAGGGAGGGCCGGAGGGGCGGCATCCCCCCGCCCTCTCCTCAAACTCCCCTCCCCAACCCGAAAAGCAGGTAATCGAGGGTTAATACATTGATTTATAGATAAATTTTTGTGGGGTTGGGGGAGAGGGCTCGGGAGGGGGGCAGGGGGGCACCGCCCCCTGGCCCCTTCTCCCAGACGCTATTGGCAACAGCCTCAATTTATCCGAATAGGGCCTGAGAGTAAAGACCGGTTGTTAAGGGAGGAGCCTGGGAAGGAGGATGGAGAGCCATTCCCGCAGTTCCAGGGCGGCCCTGCACCATTGGCCGGTTTGCTTTGCGTCCTGAAGCCGAATGCATTATTATATAAACTTATCAGAGTTATGCCCTTTGCTTTGCAAAAGGGAATAATGATCCTGTGTGGAGGGAGGACCAGGGAGCGGCGGTTCCCGGCCCTCCCCCCCAGTCCCAATCCTGGGTGGATTTTGTCCTTGCCGGGGGCACAGCCCCGGCTGGGGCAAAAGATTTGACACCCTTCAAGGGATTGGGGGGGGAGGGGTAAGGGCCCACCGGTCCTTAACCCCCCTCACCCGCTGAAGATCGGCAGTTGCAGTTACGGAAGGGCGGCCAGGAGGGAAGACCCAGCTTGAACGGCAGTCCCGCAAAGTATCGGATCTTGCATATCATAGACCACCTGGGCAGCGGCGGCGCCCAGGAGGCTGTCTGCCAGTTGGTCAGGTATGGCCGCAAAGACCGTTTTCAGCCGGAAGTAGTGTCTCTGCATGGCTGCGGCCACTATTATGAAGTCCTGCGTTCCTGGGGGGTTCCGGTTCACACTTTGGCCCCCCAGGGCTTTGCCCGCGCCGCCATTCCCTTTATATTTTTACGGCTGTTCCGGCTCCTGGCCTGCAACCGCTATGACCTAATCCACACCCACCTTATCGGCGCCAATGTCCTGGGGGCCCCCTTGGCGGCTTTCTACCGGGTGCCGGTCCGCTTCACCCATGATCAGACCCGGGACGATGTCCGGGACTACTCCCTGGTGCATCGCTGGCTGGATACCCTGGCCAACCGGCTGAATACTCACATCATTGCGGTTTCCACTTCCATCCGCAATTTTCTTTGCCACAAGGAAAAAATCTCGGCCGGCAAGATCTCAGTAATCTATAACTCAGTAGATTTATTGCGATTTTCCCCTAAAGATAGCCAAAAGGCGCGCCAGTCGGCGCGGGAAAAATGGGGTCTGCCGGCTGAAGCCTTGATTATAGGCGGCGTAGGACGCTTGCATTACCAGAAAAATTTTCCCCTGTTCCTGGAAGTGGCGTCCGAGGTCGGCACCCTTTTCCCCCAGGCCCGGTTCGTCATTGCCGGAGAAGGACCGGAGCGGGCCGCGTTAGAGAACCTGGGCCGCAAATTGGGTATCGCCTCCCGGCTGCGCTTTTTAGGGTTTGTCCCGGACATGCCCGAGTTGTATCAAGCCCTGGACATCCTTATGCTCACCTCCCATTTTGAGGGGACGCCGCTGACGGTCCTGGAGGCAATGGCCATGGGCGTGCCGGTGGTGGCCGCCCGGGTGGACGGTGTCGCGGAAGTCCTGGAAGACGGCCAGGACGGCCTGCTTGTCCCTCCCGGCCGCCGGGATCTTTTTGTAGCCGGGGTCGCGCGGCTCATAAGGGACCAAGGCCTTCGTCAGCAGCTTTCCCGGGCCGGCCAGGAAAAAGCGCGTCAACATTTTTCAGCAGAGGCCATGGTGCGCCAGGTGGAAGCGCTTTACCTGCGCTATTTGGAGAATGGGCGTGAGGCTGCTTAACATGACCGGTTCTCTCGCCTTCAGTAAACCAGGCGCCCTGGTGATCATCTCGGGAACAGGAGTGCTGGTCAGCCCTTGAAGCCTTGGCTCGGAAAAATTCTTCTGGCTCTGGCCGGCATCATCATCAGCCTGGTCGTGGTCGAAATGGGATTGCGCCTCCTAGGGGTCGAGTACCCCATTTTTTTTGATTATGACCCGGTTCTGGGAAATAAACTGCGACCCGGGGTCCGGGGGCGCTATCTGACCGAAGGAAATGGATACGTCAGCATCAACCGCGATGGTCTCAGAGATCGCGAGCACTCCTTGGCCCACCCGGCCGACACTTTGAGAATAGCCATCCTGGGAGACTCCTATGCCGAAGCCATGCAGGTCAACCAGGATGAAACCTTTTGGGCGGTCATGGCCGAGGAACTGAACCGATGTGCTAATCTCCGGGGCCGCCGGGTGGAAGTGATTAATTTCGGACAATCGGGATTCGGCACCACGCAGGAATTGTTGACTCTCCAGCACCGGGTTTGGAAGTATTCGCCGGATGTGATCCTGCTGGCCTTTACCACCGGCAATGACCTAGCCGACAATTCGAGAGCGCTGAGTGGGATTGATTATCATCCTTACCACGTTTTTCAGGGTGATAAACTAATATTGGATGACCGACAAACCAAGGCGAATTGGCAATTACATGAAAAGAGTTTTTTCCGGCGGATAATCTTCCGCTGGAAAATTGATCGATTAAGAATTTTTCAAGTCCTGCGCCAATCCAAGGAAGTATTGGTAAAATGGTGGCAGGTTCATAACTTCGGCAGGAAAGCCAATGCCTCCGAAAAGGGTCAGGAAGTTGGCCTGAGCGCTTCGGTTTACCGGGAGCCGACCACCGACGTCTGGAAAGAGGCCTGGCGGGTGACCGAAGGGCTCCTCCTGCAAATGCGGGATGAAGTTGCCCGGAAGGGCGCCCGGTTCTTTGTGGTGACCCTCTCCAGCGGGATCCAGGTGGATCCCAATCCCTCAAACCGGTCTGCCTTTGCCAATTATCTGGGAGTCAGCGACCTGTTCTATCCTGAACGCCGCTTAGCAGGTTTCTGTCAGGCCCGCCACATCCCCATCCTGCTCCTGGCCCCGATTTTCCAGGAATACGCCGCCCGGCATAAGGTTTATCTCCACGGTTTCGGCAAGAGCCTGGGCACCGGCCACTGGAATCAGGAAGGCCATCGTTTGGCGGGGCGCCTCATTGCGGAGTGGCTCTGCCCCCAACTCAACTGAAAGGCATTAACTCGGGCCCCCCTGAGAAAGGAACGTAATCGTCGGGCTGGCCGGCCCCGAGGTAATTTTATATGAAGATCCAGAAAGTCTGTTTCTTTTTGCCTTCTTCTAACCGTGATGGCGCCGAATTATGCGGGTTGGAATGCCTGGAGGCGCTTAAAGCCCTGGGGATGCAATGCCATGTGATCCTGCCTAAAAAAGGCCCTTTGGTTGCCGACCTTGAAACCAGACGGATAAGCTATCAAATTATTCCTTACAAAGTGTGGATAGAGCCGCCAATCCCAGTATGGAAACGTCTGATTTTCACCTTATGGAACCTGTTCATCACTTATCTTACGGTCTTTCTGGTGGATCGACGGAGATGTGATCTCGTTATTACCAATACCGTTAATATTTTCGTCGGAGCCCTCTTTGCCAAACTTTGGGGGCGCCCCCATATCTGGTATATTCATGAGTTCGGTTATGAGGATCATGGCTGGCGCTTTCATCTCGGTGAAAAATTCTCTCTGTGGGTCATGGATCACACCTCTATCCTGTGCTTGGCATGTTCGCAGGCGGTGGCCCACAAATATCAAGGCAGTATTCAGCCATCAAAAATACATCATTTATATTTCCCGATCGAGGTTGACCCGGCTTACGACCTGGAGGCTGCCCCCGACAAGGGACCATTTCCATTGACTTGCGCCATCGTGGGCCGACTCCAGGAAGGGAAGCGCCAGGAGGATGCGATTCGCGCCATTGGGCATCTCCGGGATCAAGGGATAAATGTCCAGTTATGGGTAGTGGGAGGCGGGGATCCGGCTTATGCCGAGTTTCTGAAAAACCTGGTGGCGGAAAATAATCTGGGGGAGCAAGTCACCTTTTTCGGCCAGGTGGACAGCGCCATCCCCTATATGCGGAAGGCTGACGTAGTTCTCCTGTGTTCGCGCCGCGAGGTCTTTGCCAGGGTGGTGGTGGAGGCCATGAGAGTCGGGAAGCCGGTAATAGGCAGCAGAGCAGGAGGAACAGTGGAACAAATCACAGACGGCTTCAACGGTTTCCTCTACGAACTGGGGAATTATAAGGAGCTGGCAACAAAGATCAAGTATCTCATTGACCATCCCGAGATGGCCCGCCAAATGGGGGAAAATGCCCGCAAGTGGGCCCAGACCACTTTAACCCGGGAGAGATATCAGAATGATCTAGCCAGAATTCTCTTTGCGGATAGGAGTCTTATTACATGAAAGTTGAATTCTATCGGCATCAACTAGGAGAAGCGAACTTGAAGCGGTTTGCCCAGGTCATGAACACCATATTCCTGACCACGGGGGATGAGGTCGCCCTTTTCGAAAAACTGTTAGCCGAATATCTGGGCATAAAATATGTCATCGGACTGACCAGCGCCACGGCCGGCTTGCAGCTTTCTCTGCTGGCCCTGGGGATCAGGCCGGGGGATGAGGTGATAACCACGCCCATGACCTTTGTGGCCACGCCGCTCGCCATTATGCATGCCAACGCCACTCCGGTATTTGTCGACGTGGAAGAGGACACCGGCAACCTTGACGTCAACATGCTAGAGGCCGCCATCACCCCGAAAACCAAGGCGATAATGCCGGTGCACCTGTATGGCCAGATGGTGGACATGGTGAACCTGAACAGGCTGGCTCGGAAACATAACCTCTTTCTTGTCGAAGATGCGGCGCATTGCCTGGAAGGCGTCCGGGATAACATCCGGGTGGGCCAGCTGTCGGAAACTGCCTGTTACAGCTTCTACGCCACCAAAAGCATTACCTGTGGGGAAGGAGGGGCGGTCAGCACTTCCCATGAAGACCTGCGGGACATGCTGCACAAATTGAGACTGCACGGCATGTCCAAAGACGCGCTCGATAGATACACCAAACACTATCGCCACTATGATGTGGACATCGAAGGCTGGAAGTACAATATGTATAATTTACAGGCCGCGTTGCTCATAGACCAGATAGAAGAGATCGAGGCCCGGCGGCAAAAACGGGAACGGCTGGCCAGCTACTATCGCGCCAGTCTGGCCGGTTGCCAGGGCTTGGAAATGCCGGCCCTCCGGCCGGGAGTAAAGCAGGGGCATCACCTTTTCACGATCTGGGTCGATCCGGCCAAAAGAGATCAGATCCTCTGGGCCTTGCAGGAGGAAGGCGTAGGGGTGGCGGTCAATTACCGGGCCTGCCATCTATACACCCTTTTCCGCCGGGAATTCGGTTATAAAGAAGGAGACTTTCCCAATGCCGAGAGGATCGGCAACCGGACGATAAGCCTGCCCCTTTATGCTTCCCTCAGGGATGAAGAAGCGGAATATGTGGCGGAAACGGTCAAGCGGGTGCTGCGCCGCCTGGGTTAAGTGCGGCGCCGCTACCAGTAATGTTCCCGATACTGCCGATAATAGGCCACGGTTTTCTCAATGCCCTCCCGGATCATGATTTGGGGCTGCCAGTCTGTGGCTTCCTTGATTTTGGAGATATCGGCAATGAAATCTCCGGTCTCCACCAGGTAGCGGTCCTGGGGCCAGGGCAGGTGCTGGATCTCAGTCCCGGGGATGACTTCTGCAATAAGGCGCACCATGTCGATGAAGGGAGTGCCTACCCCGGAGCCCAGATTATAAACCTGACCGCTGGTCTTGGGACTGAGGGCGCAATGCAGGATGCCGGCGGCCAGGTCTTCCACAAAAACATAATCCCTTTTCTGCAACCCCTCGCCAAAAACCGTCAGAGGCTTGCCTTCCAGGCCAAGACGGATAAACCAATTGACGATGCCATACTTGCTGTGCTTCATTTGCTGGCGGGGCCCATAGGGGTTGGTGATGCGCACGCTTACGGTGTCCAGGCCATGGGCATCATGGAAAAAGCGATAGTATTTTTCGCCCGCCAGCTTGTGGATGCCATAAACACTTAAACAATTGAAGGGGTGGTTCTCATCGACCGGGTTATAGTTGATGCTGCCGTAGACAAAACGGGAACTGGTGAATACCACCTTGGCCCGGCGGTTGTACCGGCTTAAAGCCATGAGTAAATTGAGATGTCCCCGGCAGTTGATGTCCAGATCGAGCAGGGGATCAAGGTTGCTGTCCACATAGCTGACCTGGGCTGCCAGATTGAAGACAAAATCGGCTCCATCCACCCAGTCCTTCAGCCGTTCCTGGTTGCGGATGTCATCCTTGACGAGGACGATTTTTTCAAGGATATTCCGGAGGTTGAAATAATTACCGCCATACTCCGGGAGCATGGCATCCACTATGGTGACTTCCGCGCCGTGTTCCACGAGGAGGTGGGCCAAAGTGCTGCCGATCATGCCGGCGCCGCCGGTGATCAGGACGCGGGCGTCTTTGAAATAAGAAAAGTCGCTCATGATAACCCTTTCAAATTTGAGGACCTGGGCAGGTTCCGAGCTGCTGGCGTAGATCGCTCCAAATAAAGCAATAACTCTAATAGAGCGTCTGATTCTGCTCCAGAGTTGGAAACCGTCCTGTTGGTCCTGGTTAGCTCAATCTCACTCAGTATGGGAGATTGTATTCATTCCCCAAAATATCAAACAACTCCCCGAATCCTTTCAATTTATCAGTAGAGGTTATATATTTAGGCAAGCCAACCGGTTGTCTTGTTGACGGTTTCCCATGGCTGCTGTTTTAGAACTATGACGTTGTGAAATTCACGGAAAATTACTAAAAAAATCTCCTTAATCCCTCTTAAAATAAAAATAATCTTGCCTAAGAAATAGAAAGTTTTTAGCATAAATAATGATAAACCACTATTATTATCTCCCACCATAAGCGGCATTTTAAGATAATATGCAATAACCAATAACGCTAATTCCATTTGAGATAAGGAATCATTCCGGGAAGATTTTTGCGACTTATCAGATGGAATGGCAGATTTGTTCTTAATCTCCATAAGTGCAACCTAAATCAAAGTTGGCCAGCAGGTTAACAGAATAAAACAGTTTCCCAGGCCGGTCCTGACGATAGTCTCCCCCTCTTTTGAAGAAGAGAAGACTTGAAGCGGCCGACCTATGGGTCCCAGGCCCGACCCGGCTGCTTGCCGACTTGCCGGGCCGGTCCAGATTTCCATGGGTTTGACCTCGGTTAATATATTCGGAAAAGAGTTGGTAGTAAAGCTCCTTTGTATCTTGAAGAGTAAGTTCCAGAATAATCGGAGAAATCCAGGTTTCCTCGGCGCCCTTCCCTCCGGCAAGGGCCGTAATCCTGACCATGCCAATGGGGCAGGCCCCTCTCAGGCCGGGAGGCCGGCCTGTCAGTTCTTTTCGGCCTAACCTGGCAAATTCCTGCGGTTTTTTGGCGAATCGCAAATTTTCTTGAATACTGTAAAGATGTGGAGTATAGTTGATTTTATAGCAAAATGAGTTTATATTTTGATGTTGTCATAAAAGGACAGTTTGACAGAGGCAGACAGGCGAAAGTTCAGCCGGTCGTCGTGCCCATCATTACGCCAAATGACCTCCTTTCCTGATGAGCCGCGCCTAATAAATCCTTAAAGAGTCCAGATGTTATGAACTGGCCGGGGAATTCCAATGCATATAGAATGATACTTTGTGTTTTTGTGCCATTCCATTTAATAAGTGAAAAATAGCAAGTATTCTAACGCGGATCTCTTACCATTAGTGATTTTTCATGACTAATGCTCTCATCAAGGAGAGTTTGCTCCTTGCTAATGTTTTCTAAGAACGGAGAGTAATTCCTCTTGAAATCTATGATTTTAAACAAAAATGGCGGTCTCCTTAATTTAATTCAGATTTATACAAGGCACCGTCAATTAGCCTGGGAGATGTTCAAGCGTGATGTTACGGATAGGTATGCCGGACAAATGCTTGGGCCTCTCTGGGCCATAGGTCATCCCCTATTTCTCATGGGGATTTATGTCATCGTTTTTACATATATATTTGCAATGAGAACGGGGGGTAGTAGTTATGATTTTCCCCTGGATTATCCCACCTATATATTAAGCGGCCTAATTCCATGGATGGCCTTTCAGGAAAGTATGAATAGAGGGAGCTTGGCAGTTTTAGAGAACTCCGATCTAGTTAAGCAGGTAGTTTTCCCTCTGGAGATACTTCCGTTAAAGGGACTTTCATCTGCTTTACTTATGCAAGGGGTAGCTACCCTGTTTCTGATAGTTTATGTCGTAGTAAAATTTTATTATCTACCAATAACTTATGTGTTGTTGCCGCTCCTCTTTTTGGTTCAATTTATGGCCATGACTGGAATCTCATATATTCTTGCCTCAGTCGGAGCTTTTGTTCGAGATCTAAAAGATATTGTGCAGGTTTTTTGCGTTGCCTGTTTTTATTGCATTCCGGTATTATACTTCCCAAATTGGATGCCAAGTTGGATCCAAAAAGTGCTAATGTTAAATCCATTTAGTTACATGGTCTGGTGCTATCAGGATGCCTGTTTCTATGGCAGAATTGAGCATCCATGGGCTTGGCCCATATTTTTTGGACTAAGTTTTCTGGTATTTTATGTGGGTCATGAAATTTTTCAAAGATTAAAACCTTTGTTTGGGAACGTTCTTTGAACCGTCAAGATCTTGCCATACAAGTTTTGGGCTTGTCCAAGGTATTCCACCTTTATTCAAGGCCCTTGGATTTGCTTAAGGAGATCGTGCTGCGCCGCCCGACCCATTGGGACATATGGGCCCTTAAGGATCTGTCCTTTGAAGTAAAACAAGGAGAGATGATTGGCATTATTGGCAGGAATGGTTCTGGAAAAAGTACTCTCCTGAAAATCCTGACCGGAGTATTAGATAAGACCTTCGGAGAAGTGACGGTACAGGGGAGAACCTCTGCCATCCTGGAATTGGGAACCGGCTTCCATCCGGAGTATACCGGCCGCCAGAACATCTTTATGGGCGGTATGTGCTTGGGGATGTCCCGGCAGGAAATCGAAGCCAAACTTGATTGGATTATTGATTTCAGCGAACTCGAAGAATTTATCGATCAGCCTATCAGAACCTATTCCACCGGGATGAAGGCCCGCTTGGCTTTCAGTACGGCTATCTGTGTGGAGCCGGATGTCTTATTCGTTGATGAGGCCCTCTCCGTGGGAGATGCGAGGTTCCAACGGAAGTGTTTCGAAATGATCAGCCAATTTCGGGCCAAGGGTGGCACCATCGTATTGGTCTCCCATGACTTAAATACGGTAAGCACTTTTTGCGACCGGGCCATGCTTCTGGATAAAGGTTGCCTGAAAGCGTATGGCGAGCCACGAGAGGTGACGCGGACCTACCATGAGTTATTGTATTGCCAAAAGGAAGAGCCGATAAGTGCGCCGGTGAATATAGAGGTCAATCCTGTTCAGAGAGAAGATACACAGGAGCGAGAGGCCCTACGCAAGCAGGCCAGACAGCGGCTGCGCCTGGCGGCCGAGTCTTCCGAGGCGTCGTATGAATTGAGGTTCGGCGACCGAAAAGAGGCCGAAATTCTCGACTTCGGGATTCTAGACCAAGAAGGTAAGAGGGTAACTGTCCTGACCTCTGGGGAAAGATATAAGTTTTTCTTGTATGCCCTATTCCACGAGGATGTTGAAGATCCGGTTTTTGGTTTCCTCATCAGGGACCCAAAGGGTACTACTCTATTCGGCCTGGACACCGGTTCGTTGAACTATGCCATTCGGCCCCATAAGAAAGGGGAAGTTTTGGCAGGGACGGTCGAAGTCACCATGTGGCTGACTAATGGAGAGTATTTTCTCAGTGCCGGCATTGCCGGTCGGGGGGCCGTCAAAATCTCTGATTTCCGTAACGATGGTTTACTTTTTTCTGTCCCTCAGCATCCCCTGCTGCATTCTTACTCGCTCATCAACCTTCAGCCTACGCTTTCCCATGAGAGTATAAATTAGCAAGATCAAATGGGGAAAAATTCGACCGATGGAGTATATATCGTGCAATCTTTGCGGCAGTACGCGGTCCAAATTATTATTTCAGCTCAAGGACAACTTTCTCGGAATCTCTGATGTAAAGTACAATGTGGTCAAATGTCGCGATTGTAAACTCGTATACTTAAATCCTAGGCCCACCGCAGAAGAGATTCATTCTTTTTATACTGAGGATTATTACCGCGCTTTTTTAACTGGGGAGGAGCTGCTGAAGGAAAGAGAATCTCAATTGCTTGCCAAGTTTGAAAAAATAAAGCATCTTCCTCCCGGCCACCTCCTGGATATCGGCTGTCAAAAGGGGGAATTCCCTTTTTTTATGAAGCAAAGGGGTTGGGAAGTAAAGGGCGTCGAGTTCTCAACCACCCCTCCCAATCTTTTTGGCATTGATATATTTTATGGCACCTTGGAGGAAGCAGAATTTTCTCCTGAAACCTTCGACCTGGTAACCCTGTGGGCGGTTCTCGAACATGTATACCATCCCCGGGAACTTCTCGAAGAGATTCATCGCATACTGAAACCTGGTGGCAAAGTTGTGCTTCTAGTGCCGAACATTAATAGCATTCCAGGACGCTTTATGAGGCATGACGACGTTCCTCGTCATACCACCATGTTTTCCAAGCGCACGATTACCAAGATGCTGAACATAACCGGCTTTAAAGTTGATCATTTTCACTTTAGCAATGATATATTCAGCGGTTCTACAAGGGGAGTCCTTAATTATATTATTAAACTGTTATCAGGAGAACAAATAGATGATATTGTCGCCCAGAACCGGTCGCGAAACAGATGGCATGAGTTTTCCTGTATGTTAAGGGGAAAAGAATCTAAGTTAATAAAACTTATTGATCGAGCAGATGCTGCAATCACCCCCTTCATCGATGATTTTATGGATAGACTTCAACTTGGATTTATCATGACAGTCGAAGCCACCAGATTATAGTGAGATTTATATGAATGATTTTAAAAAGTATTACGATGAGATAATAAGGATCTATGCAGAATTAGGCTATAGTGCGGATATCATTGGCCAGTGGACTTTGCCACAACGGGATGCACAAACCCTTCTGAGAATCATCCAAGTTTCTCAACCTCATAACATATTGGAAGTTGGAACGTTTGTGGGTCTGGCTACCCTTCTTATGGCGTTGGTTAGTGCCCCGGAGACCCATATCCACACGGTTGACCCTAATTTCCCTCTCCAGGTGGAAATGGGAGCAATGAAAAGTAGATTAGATGATATCGATACTTCCATACGGGCTCAAGATCTGGCATTCCAGGCCGCGCAGCGTTTGGGAGTGGAGAAGAAAATAACCTTTCATGCCGGCGGATTTTCCACTGCCAACACGTTTGCCTCTTACAACCTGTCCCCCTCTCAACGGATAAATATTATTGGACCTGAAATCTGTAAGGAGTTTGGTCCATTTGATTTTGTTTTTATTGATGGGTTGCATTATGAAGAAGCAGTGTTTTCGGATTTGGATTTGGCCGCGCAACATTTGGTCCCTTCCGGATCAATTGCATTGCATGACGTCTTAGGGGCGTGGGGTTCAAATGTGCGTCGTGCAGTTTACCGCTTTTTGGATAATCACGAGGACTTCCTGTTCTCTCATGACAGCTACTCAGCCATCTATAATTCAATTGGTTTGCTTGAACGAGCCCCCAAAAGCCAGAGTATTTTTGCCAGAGGGAATAATCTCGATCTAAAAAGCAAAGGCCTGATCCAGAATGGAATAATATCGAATTTGGCGACAATTCTTTTGGCGATGTTTTCTCCCTCAAGTGTTATTCAGATAGGAAGTAATTTTGACCTATTAGAACAAATGAGAAAGTATGGGGTTCCTGAGGTCTTTGCCCTGGCCATTGCTGCTCCGGAAGGGCAATCTTATTTTAATCAAATGGAACTTTTTAATTTTCGTGAAAAATATAATTTTAGGCAAAGGTATGACCTTTGCATTTGTTTGGATATTGCAGACTCTTTTGCACCTGAGTTGTTTGATAATGCAATACAAGCCTGTGTAGATGCAAGTGATACGGTGCTTTTTGCATGCACACCCCCGGGAGAGATCGGCTCTTGTCAGCATAATGACAAAGTGCTTTCCTATTGGGTTAAAAGGTTCTATGAGAAAGGGTATATTTTTCATGATGAAATCCGACCGGTACTCGAGCCTATAACTTTTTTAGATGTAATCTTACCAGAATATGATTTACAATCAACATACCTGTTGAATTTGTATCTTCTAAGGAAGGAGAGGAGATTAGGGGCAGATATTCAAGGAAATATTAAAAAATATATCGAAAATATTATTCTTAAAAAAGAGAATAGAATAGAAGACTTAATTTTGCAGAATTTATATCAAAAAAATATTATTCTTGATTACAAAAAAACACTAAAGTTTAAAGAAGAAGAATGCAAAAGATATCTCGAAGAAATAAGAGCTCTCAAACAAAATGGATGTGACGGGGGGAAGTCAGAAAAAGTAGGGAGTCTGTTCAAGAGACAGGTTGGCAAAATATGGCAGATTTTCGAAAGAAAAAAGATATGACACAAAGGTAAATTTTGATTGGCGTGAGGTAAAATTGAAGAAGGGGAATTTGTGGATGTCAGATAATAGATTTTCCTTTGGGAGAAATTGGCGTAAATTTGTTCAAAAAAATTTTTCCACAGAAAGGGTGGCCAAGGCCGAGTTGCGCCTGCTGGAGGTTTTGAAGCTTGATAATCTCCAAGGATATACATTTCTGGATATTGGCTGCGGAAGCGGGTTGCATTCTTTGGCGGCTCTGAAATGCGGCGCCTCCCGGGTGGTGAGTTTCGACTACGACCCTGATTCGGTAGAAATTACCAAATATCTGCGCACCCTGGAGGGTAATCCGCCTCATTGGGAAGTCACCCAGGGTTCGGTTTTGGATGAAGCTTTCATGCGCGCCTTGCCCCAAGCCGATATTATTTATGCCTGGGGGGTTCTGCACCATACCGGGGATACCTGGAAAGCTTTGACCAATTCGCGGGTTCCCTTATCTCCCAACGGCGTTGCCGTAATAGCCCTCTATAGTTACACCTGTTATTACAACGCCCATTTGGCTTTTGGAAATCTCACTCCCGAACAATGGCTGGAGATCAAGCAACGTTACAACAAAGCGGGGTTCTTTGCCAAAAAGCTCTTGGAATGGCAATATGTCTCTCGAAACTTTCTCTGGAGAGACCTGGAACAATTTTGGTGGGAAATAAAACGGCCGTCCAGAGCGATCCAGAGAATAAGGGATTTTTACGGGGTGATCTCCACTTACAAGGACCGCCGGGGTATGGAATTCTGGACGGATGTGCGGGACTGGCTCGGCGGTTGGCCAATGGACTTCGTGAAAGAGTCTGAGGTGGTCCGATTTGCCGGATCTCAATTGGGATTGGAACTGTTGGATCTGATTACCGGTGAAGGCAATACCGAATTTATCTTTAGACCCATCGGCGCCCAAAATTATTGGGATGAAGTGATGAGGCGATATGTCAGGGAAGAACTTGCCTCTCCTTTTTCTCATAAGGAAGGTTATTGCTGGATGGCGTCCTTGCCCCATCTAAGCGGTCTGGCGGATACCGAAGAACGGCCGACGCAGTCAAGTCTAAGAATGCTTGAGGACGGCAGGCTGCTTCAATTCGCCCACGCTCCTCATCTTACGATTGCGAAGGCGGGTGAGGGCAGATACAGCCACTGGCAAGACAATCTTTACTTCTCGACCTCCGACAACTCTGATCCAAATACCAATGGTCGCCGCTATGAGATAAGATACTTGCCGGCGACTTCCCCTTAAGTTTATCCGTAAATCAGTCAGAAATTAGAGATTGGTGCGTTAACTGGCCGTAATGCTCTTAAATCGGACATTATTAAGGGACTAATGGAAATCTTGCGTGCCATTCAACGAAGATAAATGATGATTTGGACACGGTAATAATCATATTAAGCAAGGGAGCAAAGGGCGCCTCTTTTATGTGTGGCATCTGCGGAATAGTCTATACTGATCCCGAACGACAGGTGGACCCCGGCCTGCTGGAGCGGATGGCCAGGATCCAGGCTCATCGCGGTCCGGACGATCAGGGAATCTGGCAAAAGGAGAATGTCGGCCTGGCCCATGTGCGGTTGTCCATCATTGACCTGTCTCCTCTGGGCCACCAACCCATGAGCAATGAAGACGGTTCCGTATGGATCACCTACAATGGCGAAATTTATAATTTTCTTGAACTCAGGGAGGAGCTTCAGCAAAAGGGGCATCAATTCCGCTCCCGCACCGACACCGAAGTTATTGTTCACCTCTGGGAGGAGGAAGGGGTTCGCTGTGTTGAACGGTTGCGGGGCATGTTCGCCTTCGCTATCTGGGACGACCGGCAAAAAGTCCTGTTTTTGGCCCGGGATCGCCTGGGAAAAAAGCCCCTGTTTTACGTCCAGTTGCCGGACCGATTGGTCTTTGCGTCCGAGATCAAGGCGATCCTGCAGGATCCGGATTTCAGGCCGGAGCCCGATCTACGGGCCATTCATTATTATCTGACCTACCAATCCGTTCCTTCGCCATATAGCGCCTTCCAGGGCGTCAACAAACTGCCCGCGGCGCATTGTCTGCTGTTTAAGCGGGGAACCGAAACCCCCCAGCGCTATTGGAAGCTCTCCTATAAAAACAAGTTCTCGGTTAATGGACAAAAAGGGGAACGGAACCTTCAGGAGGAGATCATTGAACGGCTCCGCGAAGCCGTTCGCCTGCGCTTGGTGAGCGATGTGCCTCTGGGGGCGTTTCTTTCCGGAGGAATAGATTCCTCCATGGTGGTGGCGCTCATGGCCGGCATCTTCAAGCAACCGGTCAAGACCTTCTCCATCAGCTTCACTCAGGACGAATACGATGAGTCCAAATATGCCCGGATGGTGGCCGAGAAGTATCAAACGGACCATCATGAATTCCAGGTCACCCCGGATGCCAAGGCAATCTTTCCTGCTCTCGTTTGGCATTATGATGAACCCTTTGCCGATCCGGCCGCCATTCCTACCTACTATGTCTCAAAAATGGCCAGGCAACATGTCACGGTTGTCCTGAACGGGGATGGAGGAGATGAAAATTTCGCGGGTTATCCCCGCTACATCAAGGACGGCGCGATTGACCACCAGGGAGTCACTTGTTCCCTTTGGCGCGGCTGGCTCAGGGACCTCAAGAGTTGGCGGGCTTTTGTGAAGCAGCAACGCCTCTGGAAGGACCCTGCGACTCTCTTGACTTTGACTCCCCGCCTTCTCTCCTATTACTGGCGGATAACCCATGTGCATGAGTGGTATCAGGCCAAGCTCTATTCGGCTGATATGCAGGCTGTGGCCTTGGCCTATCCGGCTTTTCGGGTGATGGTGGAAAAATTTCGGTCCTCTGACGCACGTACCCTGTTGGACGGGCTTCTTAATCTGGATTTTGAGTTTTATTTGCCGGACACGCTGATGCCCAAAGTTGACATCGCCTCTATGGCTCATTCTCTGGAGGCCCGGGCCCCCATGCTGGACCACCATTTTCTGGAGTTTGTGGCCAAGATTCCGGCGGACCTGAAATTGAAAGACGGCAAGGAAAGCAAGTATATCTTCAAGAAGGCGGCGGAACGCTTCCTCCCACGGGAGGTGATCTACCGCCCCAAAATGGGGTTTGGGGTCCCCACCGACCATTGGTTCCGCAATGAATTAAAAGAGATGGTTTTCGACACCCTACTTAGTCCGCGGGCTTTGGGAAGGGGATATTTTCGCAAGGAATATCTGGAGCAAATTTTAAGACAGCACGTTAATCAGGAGATAAATTGGCAATACATCATTTGGAACCTGCTGATGTTGGAGTTGTGGCATCAAATGTTTATTGACCAGACCTTAGCTCCGCCGGTCCGTCAGCTAGCATGATGGCTCAAAAACCTTCGGTCATGATGATTATTTCCCAGTTTCGCCCGGTGGCCAGCGGCGCTGAGCTCCAGGCCGAGAGATTGGCCTGCAAGCTGGCGGAAATGGACTTTCCCATGCAGGTGCTCACCCAGCGCGTCGATCCGTCTTCTTCGACATATGAGATTTACCGAGGCGTGAAGATTCACCGCTGTGATTTTCCGCTGGCTTACTGGCTGGACCGGTCGGCGGCTCACACAGTGCGTTACCTGTTTGAAAGGCGGCACACCTACGATATCCTGCACAACCATCAGATTTGGGGACACGCGGTAGTGGCCACGCTGGTGGCCCGGTGGCTGGGGAAAAGAAATATCATCAAGTTGGCCTGCGCCGGCACTTTCGGGGACCTGGAAGTCTTCTCCCAGTTCCGTTATGCCAGATGGGGCCTGCAAGTATTGCAGATGGCCGACGCGATCATCGCAGTCAGCCGAGAAATCCAAGCTGAATTGTTGCAGCATGGTTTTGACCCCGAAAAGATTCACCTTATTCCCAACGGCGTGGATACCCAGGAATTTCAACGGACCCGTGATTTTTCCTCAATTCCTCGGCGACGTTTTATTTTGTTGGCACGGAGAACTCCCCAAAAAGGGATAGATACCGCTTTACAGGCAGTGAGGATCCTGGCTGATAAGGGTTTAGGAGATGGCTTGGAACTCGAATTGTACGGCCGAGATTTTCCGGAATGGGATTATCGAGAAATGGCCCGGGATCTTGAGGTGGAGCAGTATGTGACTTTTTCGCCCTTTAATGCTAACGTCCACGAAGTATATCAGGGAGCTTTTGGCCTCTTGCTTCCCAGCGTGGGGGAAGGACTTTCGAATGTCCTTTTGGAGGCTATGGCCATGGAAATGCCGGTAATCGCCAGTCGGGTAAGCGGGACCGTGGACGTCGTAGACCATGAGGAGAATGGTTTATTGATAACTCCTGGTTCCCCGCAAGATTTGGCCACCGCCATGGAACTGGTCATGACCAATCCCGAAAGGGCCTTAGAGTTAGGGCGCCGGGCCCGCCAGAAGGTTCAGCAGCATTTCTCCCTGGAGGCGGTGGCCAGCAAATACGCCGAACTTTATTGTTCTCTCAACAATCGAGAAGGATACTTCACCAAGATTTTCCGATCGCGTTGAAATGGGCTTTGCAAAATCAGTCATCGTGGTAGTCCCCGGATGTTCGGCCGAACTTGTCCGGGAACTTTTCCATTCTTCTATCCTTCCCCAGGATATGGCAGTCGAGGTGCTCCTGCCTCCAGAGATAACAAGGGACTATGTTGGACTTATTGAAGGAAAAGAATTTAAAGGAGTTAACTTTCTCCGGTCTTCGAGCTCGAGATTCTTTTCAAAAAAGCACCTGAGATGGCTCTCTGAAAAACTGCGCCTGGTTGGGAAACCCCAGGTGTTGATAACCAAATCGCCGTATCGGGATCCGATCATTGCCATAATTGCCCTCCTCATTTTGCTGTTGTCGGGTAAAACTATAACTCTCCTGCGCAAGAACCAAGAAAATCTTAACCCTGTTTGCGATACCGTTGGAGACCAACGACCCGTCTTGCCATGGTTCGCTGTGGATGTCAATTTTGAAGTTCTACTTAATGAAATTTTTGGCAGGATTACTCCAATCCTTCCATGGAACAAATGGGAAATCTTGTATTTTGCCATGTTTGCCGGCTTGCTGATTAGACGGTATCTGACACCTTTGGGTTTATGCCTAAAGTGGTGTCTGACAGAATTGCCGGCTTTTGGCCGAAGAAAATTTGAGGCAAAATTTAAGATAATGGCCAAGTAAATAAATTTTAAAAAGGGGAGTTATTATTATGGCGGCGCGGATGGAATAAGCCGACACGTAATTGAAGAGAGATAACCGAACCTTTGTTATTCCGTGTGGAGAACTAAAACAGGGTAATCTTGACTAAGGGAGACGCAAAGTTGAAAGGCTTGATTCTGAGCGGCGGCAAGGGAACCCGGCTGCGGCCCCTGACCCACACCGCGGCCAAGCAACTGGTGCCGGTGGCCAACAAACCTATCCTGTTCTATGTGATTGAAAACCTGGCCCGGGCGGGGGTCCTGGACCTGGGAATCATCATCAGCCCGGAAACCGGTGATTTAATCAAAGAGGCGGTGGGGGATGGCAGCCGCTTCGGAGTGACCATCACCTATATCCCTCAGGATGAGCCCGCGGGTCTGGCCCACGCGGTGAAAACGGCGCGCCCTTTTCTCCAGGATTCCCCCTTTGTCATGTACCTGGGCGACAACCTCATCAGCAGCGGCATAAACTCCTTCCTGCAAGCTTTTCAGGAGGGAGACCTGGACGCCCTCATTCTTCTCAAAGAAGTGGATGATCCCAGCCAATTCGGGATTGCCGAACTGAACGGCAACGGCAGTCTGGTGCGCCTGGTGGAAAAGCCCAAAGACCCGCCCACCAACCTGGCCTTGGTGGGGTTGTATTTTTTCAGCACCGCGGTACACCCAGCCATCGATGTCCTGGCGCCTTCTTGGCGGGGAGAACTGGAGATCACCGATGCCATCCAAGGATTGCTGAGTGCGGGCAAGAAGGTGGATTGGCGCCGCCTTGAGGGTTGGTGGCTGGACACCGGGAAAAAGGATGACCTCCTCACCGCCAACACCCAGGTGCTGGATGAGTGGTGCCAGCGGCAAATCCTGGGGGAGGTTGACGGCGCCAGCCAGGTTAACGGCCGGGTGGCCATCGGCGCGGGCACCCGGGTGGTCCGGTCCACTGTTCGGGGACCTGCGGTCATCGGGGAGGGCTGCCTCATCAAAGACAGCTTCATCGGCCCCTTTACCAGCATCGGCGACAATTCCCGGGTGGAGAAATCCGTCATCGAGCATTCGGTGCTCCTGGCCGGGGTCACCATCTCCCAGGTGGACCGCCTGGAGGACAGCCTTCTGGGCCGCAATGCCCGGGTGAGCCGCCATAACCGCCACCGCTCCTTGCAGCTCCTCCTGGGAGACGACACGGTGGTGGAGCTTTAAAGCAACTTCGCAGTTTTTTTGTATTAACCTGGCGATGAAAAGCGATTGGCAACTAATAAAATGAACCCTCCCTATCGAATCTTGCATGTGATAGACCACCTGGGGACCGGCGGCGCCCAGGAAGTGGTGTGCCAGCTCGTTAAGTACAGCCGGCGCCGCCTATTCCAACCGGAAGTGTTGACTCTCAGGGGCTTGGGCCACTACTGGCAGGTTCTGCGCCACATGAGAATTCCGGTTCACAGTCTTTTCCCTTATGACCTGGAAACCTTCAAGTATTTTGGGTGCCTTGAGACCCATATGTTGAGCCGGCTGTACCTGTTCTTGAAAAGAAATCCCTATGACCTGGTGCACTCGCACCTGCTCTGGCCCATTATGATGGCCACTCCCATGGCGGCCCTGTGCGGCGTGCCGGTGCGGCTGAATCATGAGCAGGTTTACGATTTTGCTCGCCACGTTCATGGTAATGAGGTGTTGTTGGGCAATCGCCGGAGACGCCGGCTGTCCAACCGGCTATGTCATCATATAATTGCGGGGAGCAATTCTATCCGGAACTTTGCCTGCGAGGTGGAAAATATCACGCCTGAGAAGGTCTCATTAATTTACAACGCCGTAGACCTGGAGCAGCTCAGCCCTCAGAGAGCCCCAGGAGAACGGGAAAGGTGGCGCCGGACTTGGAGGATCCCCGAAGACTCACTGGTGGTGGGGGGCATAGGCAGACTGGATCCTCAGAAAAATTTCCCGATGTTTCTCGAAGTGGCCGCGGCACTAAGCAAGCGTTTCCCTCAGGCCATGTTTGTCATTGCTGGGGACGGAAAGGAGCGCGACTCTCTGGAAGCCCTGGCCCAAAAGCTGGGAATCGGCCGAAAGGTGCTCTTCCTGGGATTTGTTAAAGAACTCCGAGAACTCTATTTGGTAATGGATGTGCTGCTTTTCCCGTCCCTTTATGAGGGGACCCCCTTGACCATCTTTGGCGCCCTGGCCATGGGGTTGCCGGTGGTCGCCTCGAAGGTGGACGGCATCGCTGAGACCTTAAACGACGGGGAAGACGCTTTACTTGTGCCCCCCCAAGACAAGGAACTCTTCGTGCACCAGGTCTCAAGAGTGTTGCAAGACCAGAACCTGGCGCAACAGTTGGCCCAGACCGGCCAGACCACAGTGTTTAAGCATTACTCCGCCCAGGCAATGGTAACCAAAGTGGAAGCCTTGTATCTCCAGCTTCTGGGAGATAATAAGTCTCGCAGGGAAAATTAAAACAATTGTTTCCAATCAAGGGCCGGGGCGACCCCAAGCCAGAGGCCATTGAGATCGCCCTGGCAACTGCCCGGCGTCTGTCGGCCGCCTGCTTGTATGTCCCTGCCCCGCCGGATCAGTAAGGGTGTTTTCTCCCTTATTTCCAATAATAAGTAGCGGACTCTCCTAACTCAGCTTCAATTTCCAGCAGGCGGTTGTATTTGGCGATGCGTTCGCTGCGGCTGGCCGAGCCGGTCTTGAGGTGGCCGCTGTCCGTGGCCACCGCGAAGTCCGCCAGGAAGTCATCTTCGGTTTCCCCGGAGCGGTGGGAAATGAAATACCGCCAGCCGGCCTCCCGGCACAGGGCGATGGCGCCGAAGGTCTCGGTCACGGTGCCGATCTGGTTCAGTTTGATCAAGACGGAATTCGCGGTTTTCTCCATAATGCCCCGGGCGATGTATCGGGTATTGGTCACAAAAATATCGTCGCCGACCACTTCAATTTTATCGCCCAGGCTGGCGGTGAATCGGCGGAATCCCTCCCAGTCGTTTTCCGCCAGGGGGTCTTCCCAGGAGACGATGGGATATTTTCTCACCCACTCCTGGGCCAGGGCGATCAGGTCGTCACTGGTTTTGGCGCCGGCCCCGGACTTCTGCAAATCGTAGAGACCCGGTTTGTCCGCGGCAAAGGAGCTGGCGGCCGAGTCCAAAGCGATGGCGATATCCTCTCCGGGCCGGTAGCCGGCCTTTTCGATGGCCTGGATAATGATTTCCATGGCCGCCTCGTTGCTCGGCAGGTTGGGGGCGAAGCCGCCCTCGTCTCCCACGCTGGTGGCCAGGTTGCGGGCCTTGAGCAGGCCTTTGAGCGCATGGAAGGTTTCAGCCCCATAACGCAAGCCTTCGCGGTAGGTGGGCGCGCCCAAGGGGACCACCATGAATTCCTGCAAGTCCACGCTGTTATCGGCGTGGGCGCCGCCGTTGATGATATTCATGCAGGGTACCGGCAGCCGCCGGGCCCCGGCGCCGCCCAGGTATTGATAGAGGGGCAGACCCGCGGCCCGGGCCGCGGCCCGGGCCACCGCCATGGACACGCCCAGGATGGCGTTGGCCCCTAAATTAGCCTTATTGGGGGTGCCGTCCAGGTCAATCATCAGCCGGTCGATTTCCACCTGCCGGTAGACGTCCAGGCCGATTAATTTTGGGGCGATTTTTTCCCGGATATTGGCCACGGCCTTGAGCACCCCTTTCCCGAGGTAGCGCTTGGGGTCGCCGTCCCGGAGTTCCAGGGCTTCGTTTTCCCCGGTGCTGGCCCCGGAGGGCACGGAGGCCTTGGCCGTGAGGCCGTTATCCAGGGCAATGATGACGCGAACCGTGGGATTACCGCGGGAATCGAGAATTTCCAAAGCCTTGATGTCAGCTATTCTGGGGGCCATGACTGTATCTCCTCAGGTGCGTTGGGGATATCGGGGCTGCCAGGTCTCCCGCCGGGGGAGGATGGAGAAAGTGACTTTCCCATAGCATCTTTCCCGAAATTTTTCAATGGAGACTTGAGCCAAAATCAAGAATAAACCCCTGTCCTGGGAAGGGCAGGGGTTTGTCAAACAGCGAATTCTTTGCCGACAACCGCAAACGAAGAACAGCTCTACAGGGCCTTCACCTTGGTTAAGGTCCGCCCCCGGGCGTCCACCAGATGGATGGCGCAGGCCAGACAAGGGTCAAAGGAATGGACCGTGCGCAACACCTCCAGAGGTTTGTCGGGGTCGGCCACCGGGTTGCCGATGAGGGCGGCTTCATAGGGCCCCAGGGCGTCGTTCTGGTTGCGGGGCCCGGCGTTCCAGGTGGAGGGCACCACGGCCTGATAATTGGCAATCTTGCCGTCTTTGATCACCACCCAATGGGACAGCACCCCCCGAGGGGCCTCGTGGAACCCGAACCCCCGGATCTCGCCCGGAGGGAAGCTGAACCTGGTGTAGGTCTTGAGATCCCCCTTGGCGATGTTGTCCATCAGGGCCTGCCACTGGAGGTCCAGGGCATCGTAAAGCACTGCGGCGCGGACGGCCCGGGCGGCGTGGCGGCCGATGGTGGAATGGAGGGCCTCCGGCCCCACCGTGGTCCCCGCCACCTGGCTGACCGTGGCCAAGGCCAGTTCGACATATTTTTTAGTAGGGGCATGACCGGCGGCATACATGCACAAAACGTTGGCCAGGGGACCGACCTGGGCCGGCTGGTCATTGAAGCTGGGGGCCTTGACCCAGGAATACTTGCCTTGGTCCTGGAAGTCGGTATACCTGGGCTCGGTGGTCTCATCAAAGGGATGCCGGGTCCAGTCGCCGTTATACCAGGAGTGCTTGATGCTTTCCTTGACCCCGAAGCGGAAGAACTCGGAGTTGAAGTCGGTGATGGGTTGGAAGGCCGCCAGGTCGCCTTTGGGGAGATAACCGCCGGGCAGCTGGAATTGGGTGCCCTTGGTGTCCATGGGCATATCCGGCACCGCCAGGTAGTTGGTGACGCCGGCGCCGTATTTGGTCCAATCCGCGTACAGGGCGCCTATGGCACAGACATCCGGGAGATAGACGTATTTGACAAAGTCGCCCACTTCCTCGATGATCGATTTGATGTAATAAAGCCGTTCCAGGTTGAGAGCCGAGGAACTGTCCAGGTTGATGGGGCTGGAGACCCCGCCTACCACCAAATTGGCCACATGGGGCGTTTTGCTGCCCAGGATGGCGACGATCATATTGGCCTTACGCTGATATTCCAGAGCCTGGAGGTAATGGGCCACGGCCAGAAGATTCACTTCCGGAGGCAGCTTCATGGCCGGATGTCCCCAGTAGCCGTTGGCGAAGATGCCCAGTTGGCCTGAGCCTACAAAGGTCTTGAGGCGTTCCTGCACGGCCTTGAGCTCCTGGGGATTGTTCCGGGGCCAGGAAGACAGCGTTTCCGCCAATGCCGCCGTTTTCTTGGGATCAGCCTTCAGGGCCGCGGGGATGTCCACCCAATCCGGTGCAGACAGGATGTAAAAGTGCACCAAGTGGTCATGCACCGCGTGGGCCGCCATTATCAGGTTGCGGATGTACTGCGCATTCAAAGGTATTTCCAGGTTAAGGGCGTTTTCAACGGCCCTCGCCGAGGCCAGGGCATGAACCGTGGTGCAGACCCCGCAGAAGCGCTGGGTGAAAGTGGGAGCATCCCGGGGATCCCGCCCCTGAAGGATCACCTCGATGCCCCGCCACATCTGGCCCGAGGACCAGGCATTTACCACCTTGCCGTTGTCCACCTCGCAATCTATCCGCAAGTGTCCTTCGATCCGGGTGATGGGGTCGATGGTTATTCTCTTGGCCATGATACTGTCTCCTTGCGCCGATTCACGAATGCTCCACTTTGGGGAGCACCGGGTATTTTTTCACAAAATAGAGATAAGCCATGAGTTCCACGGACACGATGCCGAGAGTAATGATGATCTCCGGCAGGGCTGGGAAGTAGCGCCAGCCCGGTCCCGGATTGTATCCGATCAGGAAGGCGTTGAACCGGTAGAGGGAGCCGGCCAGCAGCATGGCGATGGCACCCACAAAGAGCCAGCGGATCTGGGTGCGGGTGGCGGGGTTCACCATGAGCAGCAAGGCCGCCAGGAAACAAAGGTTCTCCAGGATGAACATGACGCTTTGCAGATTGTCTTGGAAAATAAGGCCCAACTGGCCGCGGACGGCCAGATCGCCGAATCGGAGAACCAGGTAAGCCCCGATGATCCAGGCCATGATTACGCCGATCCCGGCGATCAGGGGCGTCTCAAAGGGCCGCTTGAAGGCCAGGGAAGAGACGATGGATTCGAAAATAGTCACGGCATAGCCCATGGTGATGGCCGAAAGCAGAAATAACAGCGGCAGAAGCCCAGTCTGCCAAAGGGGCGAGAGCTTGTGGCCGGCGATGATCATCAGGGTTCCCAGCGAGGACTGGTGCATGGTGGGCAGGAGTATTCCCACGGCCACGATGACCGGCAGCCAACGCTCCAGGCGCTGCCGGATCTCCTTGGACCTGGGAGGCGCGGAGCCCTCCAGGACGGTGGGGGCCAGCTCGATCCAGAGCACCATCACATAGGCCGCGATGCACAGGGCCACTTCCACCAGGACCGAGTTGAAATTGACCGACCAGGGCAAAAACAGGCGGTAGCCGTTCCAGTAGCGCCCGATGTCCAAAAAGATGGCGATTCCGGCCAGGGTGTAGCCAAAGACGCTGGTCAACACCGCGGAGCGCATCAAGGGGTGGTATTCCCAGCGGTTGAAGACATACACCAGCAGGGCCATGGCATAGCCGCCGCAGCCGAGTGCGGTGCCCACCAGGACGTCATAGGTTATCCAAATGCCCCAGGGGTAGCCGTCACTCAAATTGGTTACGGCCCCCAGGCCGAAAAAATAGCGGTAAATCACCAGAATGCCGGCCACCAGGGCGATCTCGGCCAGGACCAGAAAAGGCTTGGTGATGATCCGGCCGCCCACCGGTTCACTTATTTCTGACATAGCAGTCTCCATGCCTCAGGGTAAATCCTGCTTGGTGGTGTTCTTGTAAACCAGGTAAAACAAGCCACCCAGGACCACGTAGGGGACGATCATACCCTTATACAGCGTGTGCATCAGGGTTTCCGAGGCGCTGGCCGTGGATTCCTCCGGCAGGGCCGGGAGCCCGAGTTTGGTGAAAGGCACCCCGGCCAGCATGAGGACCTGAGTGCCGCCCCCGTCCTTTTCCCCATAAATATAGTTCTGATAAGGCGTCACGAGGCGATGGCGGACTTCGCGGGAGTCCACCCGGTGCAGCGGGTAGGGGGCTACGGTGCCGACCTTGAGGGACAAACGCCGCCGGGCTTCTTTCCGGAGATCCTGAACGTTCCCGAAAATGGAGGCGCCGTTGGGGCAGAATTCGCAACAAGCGGGGTAGTCGCCCCGGGCCAGCCGGTGTGAACAAAGCTGGCATTTCTTGATTTGGGGAAAGGCCTGGTCCCACTGGAATTTGGGGATATTATAAGGGCAGGCCACCTGGCAGTACCGGCAGCCGATGCAGTAGTCCTTGTTATAGACTACGGCTCCGGTGTTCGGGTCCTTGGTCAGGGCGGAAACCGGGCAGGCCGAAATGCAGGCCGGGTCCACACAATGCATGCAGAAACGCCGGATAAAGGAATAGCCGTCGATCTCCCGGTCCTTAACTTGACCGGTGCCGTTTTGATACAATTTGACGATGTTATAGGTCTTGGCCGAGAGATCCACAGGGTTATCCCAGATGCTGTCCGGAGTGGAAAGATCCGGCGGCAGATTGTTGTATTCCTTGCAGGCAGCCATGCAGGCCTTGCAGCCTATGCAAACCGTGGCATCGTAGAGGATGCCCACCGCCTCGGGGAGGCGGGCCCTGGGTTCCCGGGCCTGCGCCGGCCAGGGGCTTAAGGCCGAGGCCAGCAGTAAACCGCCGCCTGCTGATACCTTCAGAAAATCTCTCCTGCTGATTCCCATAACCTAGTCCTTGTGCGGCCCTTGGTCAGGGTCGGAATCCTTTGGGCCCAGTTTCAGGGCGGTCACCGCGGCCGCGCCCAGGGCGGCGCCGCCCAATCCGGCCAGCACTGCCACCGTGACGGCCGAGGGGCCATGCCCTTGGACGGGCTCAATGGGGGGATAGGCGGCCGGGGGAGTTAAGCGCAGGGCTCCTCCACCCAGCCGTTCGCCGTTTTCCGGAGGCTTGGGAAAGCCCGCCGGGGTATAGCGCTCCAGGCTGGCCATAGCCGGTATGGGAGCGGTAAACCCCACGCCTTTTTCGGAACAGCCGAAACAGGGACACCCGGTCCCCACCGGCCAGCTTCGGGGGCCCACATCGCCGAAAAGCTGGGAGGGGCAGTTGTTAAAGGTTTCCGGACCCTTGCAGCCCAGCTTGTAGAGGCACCAGCCCCGCCGGTGGCCCTCGTCGTCAAATTCCAGGGCGAAGCGGCCGGCGTCGAAATGAGCCCGGCGCTCGCAGCCTTCATGAATGAGGCGGCGGTAGGCAAAGCGAGGCCGGCCTTGATCGTCCAGCTCGGGCACTTTCTTGAAAGTCAAAAGATAGAGCACCGTGGACAGGAAATTATAGGGATTCGGGGGGCATCCGGGGATATTGACCACTTTGACCTTATTGCCCAGGACGTCCTGGGCCCCCTTGGCGCCGGTGGGGTTGGGTTCAGCTGAAGGTATCCCGCCCCAGGAGGCGCAGGACCCGATGGCCACCACCGCCGCCGCCAGAGGTGCGGTTTCCCGCACGATCTCCAGCAGGGGCCGGCCGCCGATCTTGCAGTAAATCCCCCCGTCCTTGGTGGGGATGGCTCCTTCCACCACCAGGATGAACTTGCCCTTGTTGGCCTCCATGGATTTGCTTTTGGCCTCCTCCACCTGGCGCCCGGCGGCCGCGTTCAGGGTTTCATGGTAATCCAGGGAAATGAGATCCAGAATCAGATGCTCCACCGTGGGGTGGGTGGAACGGAGCAGGGTCTCGGTGCAGCCGGTGCATTCCTGGCCGGCCAGCCAGATGACCGGCGGGCGCTGGGGGCTGGCCACCGCCTCGGCGATTTTGACCGCCGCCCCCAAGGGGAGACCCATGCCGGCGGTGACCACGGCGCAGAATTTCAAAAAGTCCCGGCGGGAAACGAGGCCGAACTGCTCGGGTAGCCGTTCCAAGTCCTTATCCTGCATAAAACCTCCGGTTTTGCTAGTTGTGCGCGGCGTCGCGGTAAATTCGGCAAAAACCTATCTACAGCCACAATCTGTGGCTCACACACCATGGTGAGGTCTCTGCGTATTTTTTAAGGTGGATTGTTAACGGATTCCCACTGTAGGAATCTATTGCTCATGTCGGGCACCGGGCCAGCCTTATCCTTGCTATATCAAACCCATGATGCAGGTTCGCCTGCCTGGCTCTTGAAGGTAGGCCATCTATACCAAATAATGGTCATGGGTGTCAAATAAAAATACTTTTGTGAAAAATTGCTCGTGGAGGACGCGAGAAGAATAAAGAAGAAAGACTTGCGAATTTGATATTTTGTGATTTATGATGAATAGGGTTCACGTTTAAACAGGGGGTCAAGATGAGCCCAGATCCCCACGATTTTCAAGATCTGCCGGAAGGGGACGGGGTCCTTGTCCTCTCGCCCCCGGGAGTGATCCTGTCTGCCAACCTCCAGGCCGAGCGGCTGCTCCGGCGGCGGCTGGAGCCCGGCCGGAGCTTGTCCCTGGCCGAGATTTTCACCCCTGAGCATCTCCCGCAGGTCGAACTGGCGGTCCAGGAAGCCCTGGCCTGGGGAACCCTGCGCTCCAATCTCCTGGCCCGGATTCAACTTGACCCGGACCATGTCCTGTTCCTGAAATACTCGGTCGCCCCCCTCTACAACCCGGACGACGCCATCACCGGCGTGGTGTTCACCCTGCACGATGATACCCTGACCCGAGCCTGGTCAGCCTGGTCCAACTTCGGCCTGGGGGTGGAGCCTGACGCGGTCCTTGAGCACCTGGACCGGGGGGTCTTTGTGGTCAACGACCGCTGGCGCATCACGGCCTTTAACCGGCAGGCCCAGCAGATCACCGGCTTTACCCAGGAGGAGGCGGTGGGCCGCTTTTGCTGGGAGATCTTTCAGGCGGACCGCTGCAAGCGGGACTGCTTCCTGCGGGCCACCCTCGAAGACGGCGCCACCCGGCGCAACCAGAACGTCCGCATCCTGACCAAAAGCGGGGAGCGTCTTGACCTCCTGGTGAGCACCGCGCCCATCCGGAACAAGCGGGATGCCATCATCGGGGGGGTGGAAACCTTCCAATCCTTAGGTCTGGCCCTGGCCGAGGAGCCGGATGACGCCCCCCGGCCCGGAGAGGTGGAACTCGTGGGGCAGAGCCCGGCCTTCAAAAGGCTTTTGGAGTTGCTGCCGGATGTGGCCGCGTCCCAGGCCACCGTAATTCTGGAAGGGGAGTCGGGGACCGGCAAGGACCTTTTTGCCCAGGCCATCCACCTCAAAAGCCCCCGCGCCAAGGGACCCTTTGTAGCCTTCAGCTGCTCCTCCCTGGTGGAAACCCTCATCGAATCGGAACTTTTCGGCCATGTGCGGGGGGCCTTCACCGGGGCGGTAAGCCACAAGGTGGGCCGCTTTGAACTGGCCCGGGGCGGCACCCTCTTTCTGGACGAGATCGGGGACCTGAAACCGGAACTCCAGGCCAAACTGCTCCGGGTCCTGGAAACCAGAACCTTTGAACGGGTGGGCAGCACCCGGCCCATCCCCCTGGAGGCCCGGGTTATTGCGGCCACCAGCCGCAACCTGGCTCAGGAGGTGCGCCGGGGCCGCTTCCGCATGGATCTCCTTTACCGCCTGCGTACTGTGCCCCTTTATCTCCCCCCCCTGCGGGAGCGCCCGGAAGATATCCCCCTCCTGGTGAACCACTATCTAGCCCGCTTCAACCGGACCTACCGCAGAGACGTCAGAGGCGTGGATCCCAAAGTGATGGCCCTGCTGCAGCAGTATTCCTGGCCGGGCAACGTCCGGGAACTGGAGCGGGTCCTGGAGCACGCCTTTGTGTTCGTCAAGGGCGCAGTCATCACCCGGGAGCACCTGCCGGAACTGAAGTCCCCCCTGTCCCGCTCAGGCTTGTCCAGGACCGGCCCGGACGAACAGCCGGCCGCCGGCGAAGTCCTGTCCATCCAGAAGGCCCTGAAAAGGGCCCAGGGGAAGCGGGACGTGGCGGCGCGCCTTTTAGGCATCAGCCGCAGCTCTCTGTGGCGCAAAATGAAGGAATATGGTCTGTTATAATTTTGTCTATTTTGTTTCAATTGTTGCAATTTTGTTTCAAGCTTTAAAAATACCATAAAATACCACTAGTTACTTTCCTAGAAAGTTTTAACCAATCATTCCGGCCTGAAATTCCTATCTAAATTTATTAAAAAAATTCAAAATGTTAGGTCTTTGGCATCACTATTGCCTTAATAATAATTCAAAAGGCTGGATGGGAGGTTTTCATGGACGGCAAAAAAATTTCCAAAGCCGATATCGACGCCATAATGGAAAGGTATCCCCGTCATCCCCAATACCTCATCAGCCTGCTCCAGGATGTGCAGGCCGCGTTCAACTACATCTCCCCGGACAACCTGAATCTGGTCTGCGATTACGTGGGGGTGCCCGTCACCCAGGCTTGGTCCATTGCCACGTTTTACAAGTCCTTCAGTCTGGAGCCCAAAGGAGAGCATGAGATCAAGGTGTGCCTGGGCACCACCTGCCATCTCAAGGGCGGCGAAAACCTGGTGGAGGCCTGTGAGCGGCATTTGCAGGTGGAGCGGGGGCAGACCACCGGAGATCGGCGCTTTACGCTGGAAACGGTCAAGTGCGTGGGGGCCTGCTCAGAAGCCCCGGTGATCATGATCGACAAGGAATATTTGGGCCAGGCAACTCTGCTGGGCGTCAAGCAGCATTTAAAGAAACTATAGCAGCGCCCGCGGCCGGGAGGAACCATGAAAAAAATCAAGGATGTGGCCGAACTGGAGGGCCTGCGCCAAAGTCTGCACGCGGCCCACGACCCCCAACAGCCGGTGGCACGGGTCTGTCTGGGGCCGGGGTGCCTGGCTCTGGGCGCGGAAAAGGTCTCTCAGGCGTTCAAATCAGCCCTGAAGAAGAGCAAGGCAAATTTCAAGGTTCAGCCTCTCATCAAAACCACGGGCTGTCAGGGCCTCTGCAGTCAGGGCACCCTGGTCAACCTCTCCCCCGCCGATCTCCTCTATGTGCGGGTAAAGCCCGAGGACGTGCCGGAAATTGTGGAAACCAGTCTGGTGAAGGGTCAAGTGCTGGAACGGCTGCTCTATAGCGAAAACGGCACTAAATACAAATCCGCCGCGGAAATTCCCTTCTACCGCGCTCAGCAAAAAGTCATCCTGAAGAACGTCGGGGTCATCGACCCTTTGGATATTAATGATGCCATCAGGTGCGGGGCTTATCAGTCACTGGCCAAGGCCCTGATGGACCTGTCGCCGGCTGAGGTTATTAAAACCGTGGAGCTTTCCGGTTTGCGGGGCCGGGGGGGCGGCGGTTTCCCCACGGCCTATAAGTGGCGCCGGGCTGTGGAAAATGCCCGGCAAAATCCGGGGCCGGTTTACCTGATCGCCAACGGTGAGGAAGGCGACCCCGGGGCCTTCATGGACCGGGCCATCATGGAGGGCGACCCCCATGCGGTCATTGAAGGCATGCTCATCGGCGGCTATGCCTTGGGGGCCCACCAGGGCTTCCTTTATGTCCGGCATGAATACCCCATCGCCATCCACCACCTGTCCGTGGCGGTGCAACAGGCCCGGGCTTTGGGGCTTCTGGGGAAAAATATTCTGGGGAGCGGGTTTGCCTTTGACCTTCAGCTCAACCGGGGGGCCGGGGCTTATGTCTGCGGGGAAGAAACCGCGATCATCGCCTCCCTGGAGGGCCGGGTGGGCGAACCCGTGATGCGGCCGCCCTACCCGGTGGAACAGGGTTTGTGGGGCCGTCCGACGGTTATCAACAACGTGGAAACCTGGGCCAACGTGCCCCATATCATTCGTATGGGGGCTGAAGGCTACGCCAACCTCGGGGTGCCCCCCAGCACCGGCACCAAGATCTTTTCCTTGGTGGGCAAGGTGAAAAACTCGGGCCTGGTGGAGGTGCCCATGGGCATCAGCCTGGGCACCCTGGTGGAAGAGATCGGCGGCGGCGTGCCCGGACAGAAGGGGTTTAAGGCTGTCCAGACCGGCGGGCCTTCCGGGGGCATTGTCCCTTATGAGTTTAAAGATGTTACCGCCGAGGCTGCTGAGAAAAAAACACTTTCCGTGGATTTCGACTCCATGGCCAAGACCGGCTCCACCATGGGAGGCGGGGGCATGATCGTCATGGACGAGCATGACTGCGTGGTGGACCTGGCCCGCTACTTCCTGCGCTTTCTGGAGGAGGAGTCCTGCGGCAAATGCCTGCCCTGCCGGCTGGGCTTAAAAGGCATGCTGGAATTTTTGAACCAGTTTGCCAAAGGCCAGGGAACGCCGCAAGACCTCGACGCCCTGGAGAGCCTGGGGCAGGCCGTGGCTGACGGGTCTCTCTGCGGCTTAGGGAAGCGTGCCCCCAACCCGGTGCTCACCAGCATCCGCTATTTCCGGGATGAATACCTGGCTCACATCGTGGATCACAAGTGCCCGGCGGGGGTCTGCAAGGACCTGATCAGTTTCCGCATCGACCCGAAAATCTGCGATGGTTGCGGACTGTGCGCCAAGCACTGTCCCGAGGCCTGCATTTCCGGGAAGAAAAAGAAGCTGTTCACCATCAACGAGGCGGCCTGCATCCGTTGCGGGGTGTGCCGGGACGTGTGCCCGCTGGACGCCGTGCGGGTGGTTTAGGGAGGTGCGGAACATGAGTGCGAAAAAGAAGACCGACGGTCTCATCGATTTCACCATCAACGGCCAAAGGGTGCAGGCCAAGGAGGGTTGGTCCATTCTGGAGACAGCCCGGCACCACCATATTCCCATCCCCACCTTATGCTATCACCCGGCGGTTCATCCCTGGGGCAGTTGCCGCCTGTGCGTGGTGGAAATCCGGGAAAACGGGCAGTCCAATGTCACGGCCTCCTGCCTGGCCAAGCCGACGGCCGGTATGGAGGTCCTGACTCAGTCGGAGCGGGTGGAGAATGTCAGGCGCTGGGTCCTGGAAATGCTCTTGGCCGAGTGCCCGGCGTCACAGGAGATCAAGGACCTGGCGGCCGGGTACGGTGTGACCTCCACCCGGTTTGCCATCCCTGACCCTCTTGAGGACTGCCTCAAGTGCGGCCGCTGTGTCGCGGTGTGCCACGAAGTGGTGGGGGTGCGGGCCCTCACCTTCGGCTCCCGGGGGGTGAAAAAGAAACTCGAAACCCCCTATCGCATTCCCAACAATATGTGCATCGGCTGCGGCTGTTGTGTCTCCGTATGTCCCACCGGGGCGTTGCAGGCGCGGCTGGACACGGTCCGGGGGGATATCGCCCGCCGCACCGGCCACAGCTTCGCCCACTGAGGGAGGTGAATCATGAAGCGAGAACAAGCCCTCAAAGAAATCACGCCCGAACCCCGGCTTGGCATTTTTCTGTGTGAATGCGGGACGGAAATCGCTCCCCGGATCGATCTCGGGTCTCTGGCCCGGCTGGCGGCCGGCAGCCCCGACGTGGCCCACGTGGAGGTGGTGCCGTTTTCCTGCCTGGCCCCCGGCTTGGCCCGCATTCAGGAGATGGTAGGGAAAAAAGCCCTGAACCGCCTCATCGTGGCCGGCTGCGAGAGCCGCCTCCTCCACAAGAAATTCGCGCAAGCCCTGGAAGCCTCAGGGCTGGCGGAGGGCCAGATCGACCTGATCAACCTCCGGGACCACGTGGCCCGGGTTCACCAGGGAAATCCTGGCGATTTGGCGGAAAAAGGGGCCAAGCTCATCCGGGCTTCCCAGGCCTGGCTGGAGACCCTCAAGCCCGCGCCCCGGATCCGGATAGACTATAAAGGGCCGGTGCTGATTCTGGGCGGCGGCATGGCCGCCTACGGCGCGGCTCAGGAACTGCTGGAACAGGGAGTGGAAACCATCCTGGCCCGCCCCTTCGATCTTTCCGGGGAAAAAGAGAAAGTTTGCCGCCTCTACCCGGGGGAATTTCACCTCTACGAGAGAATGTGGCGGGTCATGGACGAAGTGGAAAAAAGTCCCCTGGTAAAAAAGGTCATGGTAGGGGACTTAAAGGAAGTTTCCGGTCGGTTCGGCGGTTATACCGTCACCTTCGCCGCGCCTGATCAGGAGGAAAACCTGGTTTTCCAGGCCGGGGCGATCATCGCCGCGCTCGACTGGGAGATCAGCCACCAACTCCAGGAATGGGGCCATGATGGCGAGCGGGTCATTTGTCAGCTCGAAATGCACGACCTTTTGCGGCAGGGTGCTCCCATAAAAGGCCCGGTGGTTTTCTGGGTCTGCGACCTCCTGGCCGGTCAGCCTTTCGGGGCTCAGCTCTCCTTGAAAAGCGCCTGGCATATGGCCGAATACCTCAAGGAGACTTCCCCGAAAACCCAGGTTGCCATCCTGTATGATCGCGCCAGCACCATCACCGCCGGGACGTTTGATCCGGTCCGGGCCCGTCGGCTGGGCATTCCCCTTATTACTTATGAGGGCGCGGTGCGCCCCACGGTAAAGCGGGACAGCATCTCTTTCGAGCGGGCTGACGACCGGACCGAGCAGGAACTGGATTGGGGGCTCCTGGTCCTTTCCCCCCGGCGAGGACCGGGTGCCAGGTCTTTGGAAACCGCCAAAATCCTGGGTTTGGAAGTCAAGGAGGAGGAATTCCTGGAGCGCTATCCGCAGATGGTGCGGCCGGACCAGGTGGTCCTGGGCGAAAAGCTCATGGTGGGGTCCGCCTGCCAGCCCTGCGACCTGCGGGGCGCCCTGAACCAGGGGCACCGGGTGGCCGGCAAGACCGCCGCCCTGGTCAAGAAGGCCCAAGCCGGGGAGTTGTATGCTCCTGCCGTCATTTCCCTGGTGGACCAGGACAAGTGTTCGGTGTGCACCCTGTGCCGGGAGATTTGCGACTGCCTGGCCATCCAGCCGGTGAGCGGCCCGGTGGCCGGCCTGGGTCACAACGTTCCCCGCATCGTGGATCCCATGCTGTGCACCGGAGAAGGCACCTGCGTGGCCTCCTGCCCGGAAATGGCCCTGACCCTCACCAACTGCACCTTGGCCCAGCACGAGGCCCGGGTGACGGCCCTGGCCCAGAGCCTCGCTCCGAATGAAGTCATGGGATTCGGCTGCCAGTGGAGCGGCGCGGCCGTGGCTGACCAAGCGGGCTTGCGTGGCCTGACTTACAGCAGCCGCTTTTACCTTCTGCCGGTCCGGTGTCTCGGCCAGATCGACCCGGTGGTTATGGGCCGGGCCTTCCTGGAAGGAGCCAACGGCTTACTGCTGGTGGGCTGTAACCCCGAGGAATGCCACCACACCCACGGCCTGGACCATACCTGGAGCCGGGTCTGGGTCCTGAAAAAACTTCTGGCCCTGTGCGGCTTGGAACGGGAGCGCATCGCCCTGGCCCACAGCGACATCACCAAACCCGAGGAATATATCAACACGGTGGAAAGCTTCCTCAAGACCATGGACCGCTTCGGCCCCATCCACCGGGATGCCGACACCCTGGGCAAACTGAAGGCTCTTTACGACGCTCTCCATACCTACCGGGTACGCTGGGTTCTGGGGGTGAGCCTCAGGAGACCCTGGGAAACCACCTACCCCATGCACATGCCCAATCCCACGGCCTACGATCAGACCTTGACGGAGATCCTCACCGAAGAGTTTTTCCGGGCCCAGGTGACCAACCTCCTCAGACAGCGGGGCCGGTCCCTGCAACTGGCGGACATCGCCCAGGCCTTGCGGGTGGATGAGGAACGGGCTTACGACTACCTGAAGGACATGGGACACGACGGCCTGGTGTCCATCGTCTTTATCAACCGCACCCCTTACTACGGCCTGCCCTTCGGCCCGCAGTGAGGGTAAAGAAAAAGCCTGGGGCAGGGGCCAAAGGGGCAGTGGTGGCCCCTTTCCCCCTCCCCCGACATCAGCTTTTCCCTCAATGCCCGTGGGGCCAGGGTTCGTCTTCCCGCTCCTCCATGAAATAGAAGAAGCGGTCCTTTTCGATCTCCTTGTGGGACACGGGGCATTTGAGCCTGATTTTGCGCTCGCCCACCTCGATGATTTCCCAGTCTCCACCCCAGGGGCCGCCCTGGATAAAGATTTTGTCTCCCACTTGGACGGGGTATGGGCGGAAAACCGCGACCCGGTGGCCGGTCTTTTGGCTTTCAGCCATGGAGTTCTCCTTCTGATTGATGCGGGTAAGGATTTTAAGCCGCCATGAGGCGGTCCGCCAGTTGCTCCACCAAAAACAACAGGGACTCCAGGTCCAGGAATTCCGAGACCTTGCCGTCAAAGAGAAAGTGGACCTGGGCCGGAAAGTCCTCTTCCGTGTCGGCTTCCCAAAAGAGCAGGAGGACCGGCACCTTGGGAAGGGGGCGAAAAATCACTTGCAGGTCGGCATCCTCAGCCACCTTGACCGGCTGGCCCCCTAAGCGGGCTGCGGCCCTCTCCAGGTCCCTTTGTTTCCCGGCAAAGTGGGCCGCCAGTTCCTTTTCCAGCCGCTTTAAGGTCTTGGTCTTGGACACGGAGTTCGGCAGGCTTTGAAAGGTGATCCAGGTTCCGGTCGGCCCGGTTTTCCCCTGGGAAGCCAGGTAGTTATAGAGCAGGATGGCGTCCCAGGGGTTGGCCTCGACCCCTTCGGGATAACATACCTTATCCTTAAAAACCCGCAGGCGATGGCCGAAATAATCTAGGTCCACGTAAGGGCAGCCGTCCATCTCTCCGTAAGAGGCGCCGACACCTTCGGCCAAGTCGGCCAAGTCCAGGGGGGCCACCTTTTCTTGGAGGGCTTCCAGGGCAATGGCGATGGACTCCCGGCGGCGGCCCAGGCCCTTGGCCTGTTGGGCCTTGATCTCGCCAGCCAGGGCCAGGGCGGCCTCGGTCAAGTAGGGGCAGCGGCTCATGTCCTCCCCTTCCTTGATGACCTGGGTGGCAAAGGCCAGGCAGGTGGCCTGGCCGCAAGCCCCGCAATTGGTGCGAGGCAGGGTTTTCAACAATTCCATTACTGTCCGGGGCATGGTTATACTCCTAAAACCCGTTCATCCGGGGCCCCTTGGAGAGCGCCGGCCGGGATGAAAAAATCTGCCAGACTTGCCTCGACCCATCCATCTCCGGCACTGATAGAAGACTCCATGGTCAGTGGAAATCCAGTTCATCTTTTTCCACGGCCAGCCGGGCGGTTTGGGAAACCCCGCAGCAAGAGAAGTCTGCCTGATAATTTTCGAAAAACAGGTCACCGGGCAACTGCCGGACTTGCACTTCCCGCCAGGCGCCGCAGTATTCACAACAGGCCTCATAGCGGCCGTCGCTGATCCTTAACCGAGCCACGAGGTCTTCACCATCCTCACTTGATTTCTTTACCATATTTCTTACCTTAAAAATGAGCCGTTTGCATTTCCGCAGGATTTGCGGCTTTCCGGCAATTCCTTCTGAAAGCGGCAAATCCGAAAAAACGCTTCTGATTTCAAAAATAGTCTTTGATTATGCCTTGCGCTCGGCAGATGACCTGATCGAACCTTAGCAAGGGGGCTAAGAGCCGGAAGGCTCTTGCCCCTCCCGTTATTCCTTTCCAGAGGAGGCGCGCCATGAGTCCCAATGGCGGGGAGGACAAAAGCTTCCGCGGCATTTCCCTGGGCAAGATCGCCGGGATCCAAATCAACCTGGATTTTTCCTGGTTCTTTATTTTCGCCCTGGTGCTTTTCGCCCTGGCGGCCGGCTATCTGCCCCGGGCCTTCCCCGGCCAGTCAACCCAAACCTACTGGCTGGCGGGCCTGATTGCCACCCTGTTTTTTTTCGCGTCGGTGATGGCCCACGAGTTGGCCCATTCGCTTGTGGCCATCCGCCAGGGAATAGAGATCCCGGAAATCACCCTGTTTATTTTTGGCGGCGTCTCCCGCCTGTCCCAGGAACCCACGGATCCTGGAACTGAGATTAAAATCGCCGCGGTGGGCCCCCTAACCAGCTTTGCCTTGGCCATATTGTTCGGGATCTTCGGGATGATCTTGAAGGGCTTTGAGCCCTCGCTGATTGTGGTGGTCATCAGCTACCTGGCCTGGATCAACCTGGCCCTGGGAATATTCAACCTTATCCCGGGTTTTCCCCTGGACGGCGGCCGCCTGCTCCGGGCTTTCCTTTGGTGGAAAACGGGGTCCTTGACCCAGGCCACCAAAGTGGCCGCGGACTTCGGCAAGGGCTTCGCGGTGGCCCTGATGGTCCTGGGGGGTCTCCAGATTTTTGCCGGGGCGCTCATAAACGGCATATGGCTCATTTTTATCGGCATGTTTCTGCGGGGCATGTCGATCCAGGGCTACGAGGAACTGATTATCCGGAAGTCCCTGGAGGGGGTGCGCGTGGAGGAGGTCATGGTGCGGGAGGTGGTGACCGTGCCGCCCGATTTGACCGTCTCCCAGTTGGTCCATGACTATTTCCTGCGCTACGGCTACCGGGGCTTCCCGGTGGCGGAGAACGGCCGGGTCCTGGGAGTGGTGGCCGTGGCGAATGTGGGCCGGGTGCCCCGGGAGGTCCAGGAAAATCGGCGGGTTACGGAGATCATGACTCCTATGTCCGAAAATCTGCTGATCGATCCCCAGGCCTCCCTGGCCGAGGCGTTGACCAAAATGTCGGGGGGGGAACAGGAACGTCTCCTGGTTTTCCAGGGCGACCGTCTGGCCGGCCTGGTTACCAAGACCGGCCTGATGCGCTTTGTGCAGCTCAAGCGGGTTTTGGAACCCTGACCGGCCCGCGGCTTTCCCGCTGGCCTTGACAGGGGGCATGATTTTGCTTGACATTCAAGGAAAATTGACATAATATGAAGATGTAGCATGTCAGACTGAATGCCGGACCGCGGGTCCGTGAACTAGATCGGGAGGGTATGCTCAAAGGCCCTCTCGATTTTTTTCTGACTGCTTGCGGTCCTGCCCTGGGGTTGGGATTATTTTCTCCGTTTATTGGAGGTTCCTCGCACATGAAGGAAATTGGCAAGGTGAAGTGGTTTAATGATGCCAAAGGCTTTGGTTTTATTACGCGGGAGAATGGACCTGATGTCTTTGTCCATCACACCGCTATTGAAGGTTCCGGCTTCCGGACCTTGGCGGAAGATCAGCAGGTGGAATTTGAGGTGGTCCAGGGAGCCAAGGGGCTCCAGGCCCAACATGTGGTAAAGCTCTAAGTCGTATGAAGGTGGAGGGCTTCGGGAGGTTCGAAGCTCTCATTTCAGCAGACCTGAGAGGTAGAATTTGGCTAAGAACCGTTACGGCTGGAACAAGCGCCTTAAAGAGATTGCCCGGAAAATGAAACAGGAAGACAAGCTCAAGCGCCGCCAGTCCAAATCTCAAAAAAAATCAGAGGAAGAGAGCCCTGAAGATGCCGGCGACAAGGTCTCATCCGGGGTGGAGGATCTTCCCCCGGGTTGACTTGACGGCAACGCTTTTTCTTAAAAAAGAGAGACAAAATGAGCATAAAATTATATGTGGGCAACCTGCCCGAGAGCATGACCGATGACAAGCTCAGAAACATGTTCGCCGAGGCCGGTCCCGTGTCCTCGGCCAAGGTTATCACTGACCGCTACTCCGGCCAGCCCCGGGGTTTCGGGTTTGTGGAAATGGAAACCAAAGTGGACGGTCAGCGGGCCATCTCCATGTTCAACGGCAAGGAAGCGGATGGCAACACCCTGAAGGTAAACGAAGCCCGGCCCCAAGCCAAAGGCGGTGGCCGCGGTGGCGGCCGCTTCGGCGGGGGCGGCGGTGGCGGCGGCGGCCGCTCCCAACGGCGCTACTGATTCCAAACTTACAAGAACTGCGCCAATCACCACCGGCAGGGTTGTTCAGCCTTGCCGGTTTTTTTTATGGTAAAATCTGAAAAGTAATGCGGCACCGGCATCCCGTCGGGGCAGGACGCGGATGAAACCGAGATTGCCCTGATTTTCACCATAACGCCTGCGGCTGACGAGAAATTTGCTTGGATAAGCATTGGGAAGCAACTTCTTTTGATAACCTTCAAACAGTTTTTCATGAGCCGGCAGGCTCACCAGTAAAGCCTGAAAAGGCTGGTGGCACCGGTGTCCTCACCGGCGCCGGCCGAACCCTCAAGGCGGGCAGCACCGCTTTCCCGCCTTACAACACTTAAAACTTTTTATAACAGGGGGGAAAAACATGGAGAACTCTTCGGTGCCCGCACCGTCTTCGCATTCCCGATCCCAGATCCTGGTCCGCCTGCTGTATAGCGTGCTGTTTTTGGTCATCCTGGGCATCGTTCATTTTCTTATCCAGTTGGCCACCGTGTTTCAGTATATCCTGCTCCTCACAACCCTGAGTCCCAGCGAACCGGTGCGGCGGGTCTCCAACCAACTGGCCGCGTACGGCTACCGGGTGATGCGCTACCTGACCCTGAACGACAATCTGCGCCCGTTTCCCTTCAGCGAAATGCCCCAGGACATGGAGCCTCCGGTGAGCGAGGTGAAGTTCGATTAATGCAAGGCAGGGCAGAAGCATTCGGTCGATAAGAAGATTATCAGAACAAGTGATGACCCGCGGACAGATGCCTTTCCCCGAGAAATGACAATATGCATGATCGCGGAGGAAAACGGGAGACCGATAGCACAGGCTTCCAGCCCGTTCAAAGCACGGGCAGGATGCCCGTGCTACCGGGGCAAGCCAGTATTTTAATAAAGGAGATCAGGAAATGGGAATCTTTGAAGAATTGAAGAGTATTGGAAAGATTTTAATTAGATTAATAAATGAAGATGATATTTACTTTGATTATCCTGAGTGTAAAAAATAAATATCGAGGGCCAAGATATGATGCATATCATAAAAGAATAATTAGAATGAACAATGAATATAGATAATAAAATACTATTTTCCCATCATGCAAAACATCCGCAACTTCAGCATCATCGCCCATATTGACCACGGCAAGTCCACGCTGGCGGACCGGCTTATTCAGGCCACCATCATGGTGCCCGAACGGCTGCTCAAGTCCCAGATGCTGGACACCATGGAGCTCGAACGGGAGCGGGGCATCACCATCAAGAGCAACACCATCACCCTGCCGTACCGGGCCCGGGACGGTAAGGAATATGCCCTCAACCTCATCGACACTCCTGGCCACGTGGATTTTTCCTACGAGGTCTCCCGGGCCCTGGCCTCCTGCGAGGGGGTGCTGCTGCTGGTGGACGCCTCCCAGGGCGTGGAGGCCCAGACCCTGGCCAACCTGTATCTGGCCCTGGAGCACAACCTGGCCATCATCCCGGTGATCAACAAGATCGACCTGCCCCAGGCGGACGTGCCCGGGGTCAAGGAGCAGATCCGGCGGGAATTGGGCCTGGACGCGGACAGCGCCATCCTGTGCTCCGCCAAGGAAGGCATCGGCATAGCAGAGGTGCTGGAAGCCATTGTCAGCCGTATTCCCCCGCCCCGGGGTAAACTAGAGGGGCCGCTGACCGCGCTCATCTTCGACGCCGCCTATGACCCCTATCGGGGCACGGTGGTCTCCTGCCGCGTTTTTGACGGGCGGGTGCGGCCCGGGGACAACATCCGCCTGATGTCCAGCGGCACTACCTACAAGGTGGAGGAGGCGGGGTTTTTCCGCCTCACCCGGGAACCGCACCGGGAGCTCACCGCCGGCCAGGTGGGCTACCTCATCGCGGGCATCAAGACCGTGAGCGACGTCCGGATCGGGGATACCATCACCCTGGAGAACAACCCAGCCAAGGAGCCCCTGCCCGGTTTCACCGAGGTCAAGCCTGTGGTCTTCGCCTCCATTTACCCGGTAAGCGCCGACGACTACGGGGCCCTGGCGGACGCCCTGGAGAAGTATAAGCTCAACGATGCCTCCCTGGTCTATCAGAAAGACGCCTCCGCGGCGCTGGGGCAGGGGTTTCGCTGCGGTTTTCTGGGGCTGTTGCACCTGGAGATCGTCCAGGAGCGCCTGGCCCGGGAATTCGGCCAGTCGCTGATCATGACGGTGCCGGGAGTGCGCTATGAGTTCACCCTGACGGACGGTCAGGTGCTGGCCGTGGACAACCCTCAGCACTACCCCGACCCCACCAAGATCAGGAGTACGGCCGAACCCTTCATCAAAGCCAGCATCATCGTCCCGGAGCGCTATGTAGGCGCGGTGCTGAAGCTCTGCCTGGAGCGCCGCGGGGTCAACCCTTACTTCGGCAACCCCTCTTTCGGAAGAGTGGAGCTGAGCTTCGAGATGCCCCTGGCTGAAGTCATCATCGATTTTTATGACCGCCTGAAAAGCATCACCCAGGGCTACGGCTCCTTTGACTATGACCTCATCGGCTACCGGGCCAGCGAGCTCGTCAAGCTGGATATCCTGGTGAATGGCGAACGGGTGGACGCGCTGGGCATGATCGTCCACAAGGACCGGGCCCGGGATTGGGCTGTGCGGGTCTGCGAACGCCTCAAGGAAGAGATTCCCCGGCAGCAGTTCAAGATCGCCATCCAGGGCGCCATCGGCGGCAAGATCATCGCCCGGGAAACCATCAGCGCCTTCCGAAAAGACGTCACCGCCAAGTGCTACGGCGGCGACATTACCCGGAAGAGGAAGCTCCTGGAAAAACAAAAGGCCGGCAAAAAACGCATGAAGATGGTGGGCGCGGTGGAAATCCCCCAGAGCGCCTTTGTGGCGGTCTTGCGGACGGATAAGGAGTAGCAGGAAAAGATTTGGGGGAAAGGGGCACAGGGGTCGGGGGGTCCCTGCCCCCAACCCCTTGAGTGGTATTGGTTGATGACTATCCATGTTGATGACGCTGCCGGGCTTTATGTCCATGTCCCCTTTTGCCTGAGGAAATGCCCCTACTGCGATTTTGCTTCCGAGACCGATCTTGCTTTGGTGCCTGACTGGCTGAGGGCAATAAAGCGGGAGATGGGGTTTTATCGCGACTTTGGCCCGCGCTTTGACACCCTTTATTTGGGAGGCGGGACCCCGAGCCTGTTGGCCGCGGATGAACTTGCTAGTCTTTTGGACGCCCTTGAGGACCATTTTGCCTTCTCCCCGGACACGGAAAGCACCCTGGAAGCCAACCCTGACGATCTCACCCCCCAAATCCTGAGAAGTTACCGGGAGTTGGGCATCAACCGCTTGAGCCTCGGGGTGCAGTCTTTTGATGACCGGGAACTGGCCTTTCTGGGAAGGCGGCATGACGCGGCCCAGTCCCGGCGGGCTCCTGCCTGGGCCCGGGAGGCGGGTTTTGCCAACCTGGGAATTGACCTGATCTACGGCCTGCCGGGACAGACCATAGAGCAATGGCAGAGGAACCTGGAGGCAGCCCTGGGCTTCGGCCCCGAGCACCTGTCCTGCTATCAGCTCACCCTCGAGGCGGGCACCCCGCTCGCCCGCCGGCAGGGCAAAGGGCAATTTCAGCGTCTTTCTGAAGAGGCGGAGCGGGAATTTTTCCTGTTCACCTCCAGGTTCCTGGAGGAGGCGGGCTATCTGCACTACGAAATCTCCAACTTCGCCCGGGGCAGCGAAAACCGCTCCCGGCACAACCGCAAATATTGGAATCACACGCCTTACCTGGGCCTGGGGCCCGCAGCCCACTCCTTTCGGGACGGGCGGCGCTGGTGGAATCACCGCTCCCTGAAAGATTACTGCCAGACCCTGAGGGCCGGGGAGGCACCGGTCGCCGGAGAAGAAATACTCACCCCGGAACAAACCCGCCTGGAGGCCCTCTATCTGGGCCTGCGCACCAGGGAGGGAGTGGATCTGAATGTGTTACTTAAGGCCCAGCGGGGAAAAATCGGACTGCAAGAAATGGTCAAAGCCGGACTGGCGAAGGTGAGAGACAACCGGCTCATCCCCACCCGGGAAGGACTGGTGGTAGCCGACCGCCTGGCCTTGGGATTCATGGACTGATGCGAATTTACCAGCGCTTGCCAATAATTTTGATGATGCTGGCTGTCGCCGTGGCGGGCGGCCTGATGATTGCGGGTTGCGGAGTCCGTCAACTCGTTCGGGGTGAACTCGTGCCCCCCGAAGTGCGGTTCAAGGGCCTGGGTTTGCAGCCCCCCACCCTCCAGGGCCTGCCCCTGACCGTGGTCCTGGCCCTTCACAACCCCAACCCGACCACCATCAAGGTCCTGGGTTATGACTACGAAGTCCGGGTGGCGGGGCAGGACGTGGCCCGAGGCGGAGGGGATCAGCCGGTCATTTTGCCGGCCGGGGGCGAGACCACAGTGGCGCTGCCGGTGGTCCTGAGGCTCAAGTCGATCCCGGGGGTTTTGCCTTATCTTCTCCAGGACCAAAGAGTGCCGGTGGAAATCACAGGTGGGCTGCGGCTGCCCCAGACCCTCGGGTTCCGGGTGCCGTTCCGCTTCCGGGAGCAGCTTACCCTGAAAGAGGGGCTGTCTGAGTTGGGCCCCTTCCTGGGCAGATAAGCTTTATCTCTGGCACTCTTTGGCCAGCTTGATCAAGGCCCGATAGGGCTCCGCTGCGCCGGCCGGGAAGTCAATGACCAGGTCTCCAGGGTAGCCCTGGGTATCGTCGCTTAAGACCACATAATCCCCTTTGGCCAGGTGCTCATTGAGGGTTTTCAAGGCCTCGAGATCATATCCGTCGGCCAGTTCCAGGCGCATTTCCGGGGTGTAACTCACCGCCCAGGCCCGTTCGGCTTGCAGTGCGGCCATAACTCGCCTCCTTTGTCCTGAAAATTATGCATCCTCTGGTCCTGTGTCAATGAAGGAGGGGGGAAAGAGATATTTCGGGTTGGTGGCCGTAGCTTCAATAGAGATCCGGCTAACCTGGAACCGAGAGCTTGAATTCTGGATCTGAAGACCCCTCGAACCGTAAATCAAAACTTTTTTTACGGGGGGGTGTTGACAGGGGAGGGAGCCTGGGTTATAAACCCAAATGGCAGTCAGGGGTGCTGAGACGGCGCCCGATAGATGGGGACAGCGCATCAAAAAACCCTCTTGACAGCAAAAAATTAATGGTTACAATATAACCAGGAGCGCCAAGCTCTAAGCAAGTAGTTTGCTCTTTGAAAACTAAATAGTGAACGCGTGCGGGAAAGATTCTCGATTCAACTGGAGAGTTTGATCCTGGCTCAGAATTAACGCTGGCGGCATGCCTAACACATGCAAGTCGAGCGAGAAACCCCCCTTCGGGGGGGGAGTACAGCGGCGCACGGGTGAGTAACGCGTGGGTAATCTACCTCTGCCTGGGGGATAACATACCGAAAGGTGTGCTAATACCGCATAATCCGGCGGGCCTGCGGGTCGGTCGGCAAAGGTGGCCTCTTCATGAAAGCTGCCGGGTGGAGATGAGCCCGCGTCCCATTAGCTAGTTGGTAGGGTAATGGCCTACCAAGGCGACGATGGGTAGCTGGTCTGAGAGGACGGCCAGCCACACTGGAACTGGAACACGGTCCAGACTCCTACGGGAGGCAGCAGTGAGGAATATTGCGCAATGGGGGAAACCCTGACGCAGCGATGCCGCGTGGGTGAAGAAGGCCTTCGGGTCGTAAAGCCCTGTCAGGTGGGAAGAACAGTCTTCCATTGAACAGATGGAAGGCCTGACGGTACCATCGAAGGAAGCACCGGCTAACTCCGTGCCAGCAGCCGCGGTAAGACGGAGGGTGCGAGCGTTATTCGGAATCATTGGGCGTAAAGAGCGTGTAGGCGGCCGGTTAAGTCAGGTGTGAAAGCCCGGGGCTCAACCTCGGAAGTGCACTTGAAACTGGTCGGCTTGAGTTCGGGAGAGG
>Ga0078972_1001604_pt1 | contig 83212 bp, 55 predicted proteins | sample YelNatPaOPGAMG01_FD_67568 | JGI IMG/M metagenome (GOLD analysis project Ga0078972, IMG submission 67568) | Hot spring thermophilic microbial communities from Obsidian Pool, Yellowstone National Park, USA - OP-RAMG-01 (SPADES assembly) (version 2) | ecosystem: Environmental > Aquatic > Thermal...
CCTGTTATGAATCTTGGGAGACGGAAGGGAGACGTGGTACCTTCACCGGGCGGTGGCCGGGAGTCGGGTCGCGCGGCCGGGAAGCGCCGGACGCGGTTAGCGTGTGGCGGGAAAAAGGTGGGATGTCCCCCTTCAGGTGCCGGCGTGGGGGATGTTCAGTGTTCTGACGATTTCGATGGTAGCCTTGCTGCGGTTGAGGGTATAGAAGTGCAGCCCGTCAACGCCGTTGGCCAGCAGGTCGCGGCATTGGGCCAGAGCGTGCTCGATGCCGATGGCGTACACGGCATCAGGCGAGTGTTCGACGGCCTCGATGCGCAGCAGGAGGGGGTGCGGTATTTTCGCTCCGCACATCGTTATGAAGCGTTTGATCTGCGACACGCTGATGATCGGCATGAGGCCGGCGATGATAGGCACGGCGATGCCCATTCTGCGGGCCTCGTCGCGGAACCGATAAAAATCGGCGTTGTCGAAGAACAGTTGCGTGATAATGAAGTTCGCGCCGGCATCGACCTTCTTCTTGAGGTTCTCCAGGTCGCGGATTCTGTTCAGACACTGTGGATGGCCTTCCGGATATCCCGCGACGCCGATGCAGAAGTCATAGGATCGGCGGATGAACTCGACAAGTTCGTTAGCATAGGCGAACCCGCCGGGCGTCGGTTCGAAGCGCAGCGCCCCGGCCGGCACGTCGCCGCGCAGTGCCAGCACGTTGCGTATGCCCGCATCCCGGAGTTGCCGGAGAATGCCGTCGAGTTCGTCGGCGGTGTGGCCGGCGCAGGTCAGATGTGCCATCGAACGGATGTTGAGGTCCGTCTGTATGCGAATGGCCAGATCAACCGTTCTGCGGCGGGTGCTGCCGCCCGCCCCGTAGGTGACGGAGACATAACTGGGTCGCAGTTCATACAGCTCGCCGACAGCGCGATACAGTTGTGCCCAGCCGTCCTCGGATTTGGGCGGGAAGAACTCGAATGATACGGTCGGCAAACCCCGCCCCAGCAGTTCGTCTATTCTCATGTGCTTGATAAGACAATGTCATTGTCGGCGCGGGACATGGCGGCCGCGCGGCGCGCGCCGCACGCCTGTGTCCATCATGCCGGATGCCACTTGCTCTCCACCCGATCGACGCAGCCGCGAATGAAGCTTTCGACGGACATGTCTCCGCGCAGCGTGCCGGGAACATCGTGATACGGACGCACGTTGATCGTGCCCTCGCGCGCCTCTTTCTCTCCCACCACGGCCAGGAAGGGAATCTTCCGGAGCACGGCGTCGCGCACCTTGGCGTTGATGCGCTCCCCGCGCAGGTCCGTTTCGCAGCGCAGCGAGGCCTTGGTCAGCGCCGTGGCCACGTATTTTGCGTACTCGCTGGCCTTTTCGCTGATGCTGAGCACGGCCACCTGCACCGGCGCCAGCCACAGCGGAAACGCACCGGCATGATGTTCGATGAGTATGCCGATGAACCGCTCCATGCTGCCCAGTATGGCGCGATGGAGCATCACCGGCACATGTTCGGCGTTATCCTCGCCGATGTATTTGCAGCCCAGCCTTGCGGGCAGATTCATGTCCACCTGTATGGTGCCGAGCTGCCACAGCCGGCCGATGGCGTCGGAAACGTCGAACTCCAGTTTGGGCCCGTAGAAAGCGCCTTCGCCCGGATTGATCTCATACGGCAGCCCGATGGTCTTCATCGCGTCGGCCAGGGCCTTTTCCGTGCGGTCCCACGATTCGTCCGAACCGATGCGCTTTTCCGGACGGGTGGCGAGCTTGGTGACGATCTTCTCGAAGCCGAAGTCGTGATACACCTGTCTGAGGATGCGCACGAAGTCGGCCACTTCCGAGGCTATCTGGTCCTCCGTGCAGAATATGTGAGCGTCGTCCTGGGTGAAGGCGCGGACGCGCATGATGCCGTGCAGCGTGCCGCCCGGCTCGTTGCGATGGCACGCGCCGAACTCGGCCATGCGCAGCGGCAGATCGCGGTAGCTGCGCGTCGCCTGGTTGAATATCTGGATGTGGCACGGACAGTTCATGGGCTTGATGGCGAAGACGTGCTTCTCGCTTTCCGTGACGAACATCAGGTCGGCGTACTTTTCCCAATGGCCCGACCGCTCCCAGAGCGAGCGGTCAACCAGCTGCGGCGTGCGCACTTCGATGTAGCCGTTGGCGCGGAGGATGCCGCGTATGTAATTCTCGATGATGCGCCACAGGGTCCAGCCCTTGTCATGCCAGAAGACACAGCCGGGGGCTTCCTCCTGCTGATGAAAGAGTCCCAGTTGCGGCCCGAGGACGCGATGGTCGCGTTTGCGGGCTTCCTCGAGCATCTTCAGATACGCCTCGAGCTGCTTTCTGTCGAAGAACGCCACGCCGTATATCCGCACGAGCTGCTCGCGCGAACTGTCGCCGCGCCAATATGCCCCCGCCACCGATTGAAGTTTGAACGCGGCTATCTTGCCGGTGGAGGGAATGTGCGGCCCGCGGCAGAGGTCCACAAAGTCCCCCTGACGATACAGCGAAACGGTGGTTTCGCCTCTGCCGGCCAGTTCGCACAGCAGTTCGTCCTTGAAGCGCTGCCCCAGGTCCGCGAACAGCCGCCGCGCGGACGCTATGTCGGTCTCTTCGCGGTCGAAAGGCAGGTCGGCGGCGATGATTTTCTGCATTTCCTGTTCGATGCGCGGAAGATCGTCAGCCGACACCGGCGCCGGGACGGCAAAGTCGTAATAGAAACCGTTCTCGATTACCGGCCCGATGGTGTACTGAAGCTGCGGCCCGTAAAGGCGGCGCATGGCCTGGGCCATAACGTGCGCCGCGCTGTGCCGCATGATTTCCAGACTCTCCGGATCGCGGTCGGTAAGTATGGTTACTTCGTGCGATCCGTTGAGACGATATGACAAGTCCACAAGGCGGCCGTCCACGCGCGCGGCGATGGCGGCATCGGCCAGCCGCCGGCCTATCGATTCGGCCAGCTGGCGCACGGTATATCCATCGGGCACTTCCCTGACGCTTCCATCGGGCAATCTGACCTGTGCCATTTGTGCCTCTCGGCTCGCAATCAACCGACAACCCTTACAAACAGAACCGCCCGGCGGCGACCGGCCGGGCGGGATTTGCTTGTGCCGTTATACCGACGACAAGTCACCACCCGGCCCGGCGGGCCGCGGTCGTGCTGGTCGTGGTGGTCCGCACTCCTGTCATGTCGGCACAAGTATATATCGGCACGCGCATGCCGTCAAAGAACCGCGCGGGCGCTGGCGGCGCGGGTTATCGGACGGCGCTTTTGCAGGTTGTGAAACACGGCGTTTCGTCGATAATCCGGCCGTGCAGCAACTCCGCATTTCCGGTTTCGAATCCGCCGCCATTTTCAGGCCGAAAAGGCCCTCGTGGCTGCGGGCGCGCCTGCGGACCCTGGCCAACAGGCTCGGTGCTGCCGCCATAACGGTGTGCACCGCCGGCCATGCGTGGCGGATCGCGCCGTACCGGCTGCGCTATCCGGAAATCGATATGCCGCTGCGCGGGCTGGCGCCGTCGTTCGCCGGCATGCGCATCGCGCAGGTGAGCGACCTGCACGCCGGCCGGAGCACCCCGCTCTCGTTCATAGCGTCGGCTGTTGAGGAGTTAAACCGCATGGCGCCGGATATCGTGGTGCTCACCGGCGACTTCGTCAGCCACAGCCGGCGCCACGTTGTCGAATTGTGCGAGGTGCTGGCACGACTGCGTTCGCGGGCTTTCGCCGTTCTTGGCAACCACGATTACTCGGAGACGCTGGAGACATGGGCTTCGGACGAGGTGGCGCGAGCGCTGGAGGCGGGCCTTTCCGCGGCCGGCATAACCGTTCTGCGCAACAGTGCCGTCGCCATCCAACACGACGACGGACGCCTGTGGCTGGTGGGTCTGGATGACATCTGGACCGACACTTTCGATCCGGCGGCGGCGTTTTCCGCCGTATCGGTTGATGAGCCGGTCATCGCTCTGGCTCATAATCCCGACAGCCTTTATGCGCTGGCGCCGTTCGGCCCGCAATGGATACTGGCCGGGCACACGCACGGCGGCCAGATACGTCTGCCGCTTCTCGGCGCCATGGTCCTGCCTCTCGAAAACAAACATCTCGTGGCCGGGCATTTCCGTCTGGGACAGACGCGGATGTACGTGACGACGGGCCTGGGAGCGAGGATCATGGTCCGCTTCAGATGCCCTCCCGAGGTGCCGGTGTTCACGCTGCGGCGCGAGGACGAGCATGCGGCAGCGTCGCGCGGAGTACTTGCGTCGCAGAGCGACCGCGGGCCGCTACAATCAGGGCATGAAACGCCTGGACATATCGGGTAATCCGCGCATCCCCGTTCTGGTGGAGCTCACCGGCTCGATGCGCCGGCACACCGAACCGGCGGCTCTGTTCGAGGAGTTTTTCAGCACGCTCCGCACCGCGTACGGCAACCGCTGTTATGCCATGGTGAGCACGGAGGGACTGCCGCCGGGCTCATACCGCATGTTGCGCATGTGCACGCACGACGGACGCGAGCTGGCGCGCTGGACCTCCGCCGGAGGTCCTGTGTTGAGCGGCGGCGTGATAGGGGCTGCCATAAGCAACGGGCCGCAGATAATCCACGATCTGGACATCCGCCATGATGAAGCGCTCGGCGAGGCGCTGGCGGGGTTCCGGTCGCTGATATCCGCGCGGGTTGTGGCCAACCGCTTCGGAATAGACTGGGTTATCGTTCTCGATGCGCGACCGGACGGTTTCACGGAACGCGACCTGGAAGAACTGATTCTGCGCGGCAATCTGGTGGCGGCGATGATCGACAACCTGGCCATGGCGCGGGAACTGGCCCTTGCCAACGAGCGCATCCGCAGCGAGATCGAGCGTATCGGGCGCATTCAGCGGGCCTTGCTGCCGGAGTCTCTGCCGGACATTCCCGGCCTCCGGCTGGCGGCGAGTTACCGCACTTTCGACCGCGCCGGCGGCGATTTCTACGACGTGTCGCCGCTGCCCGGGCGGCCGGCGGGCGCGGCGAACGACGGGCGATGGGCGCTGCTTATCGGCGACGTGTCTGGGCACGGTCCCGCTGCCGCCGTCGTCATGGCAATGTTCCACGCGATCTTTCACACGTACCCCGTGCGGCCGGGCGGCCCGGCCGAGGTGCTGGCACATGTCAACCGGCATCTGTGCGACAAGCGCATCGAGAACTCGTTCGTGACGGCGTTCCTCGGCTTCTACGACCCCGGCACGCGCGTGTTGCGCTACTGTCGCGCCGGGCATGAGCCGCCTGTTCTGAAGGATTTTACGCATCGCGGTGCGCCCCGGCGCCTCGATGCGCCGGGCGGTCTGCCGCTGGGCATTATCCCCGACGCCAACTACACCGAGGCTGAAGCAACGCTTCGTCCGGGGCAGACGCTCATTCTGTACACCGACGGCGTGATCGACGCCCGCCGCCCTGACGGCGTGCCCTTCGGAATCGAGGGAATAGAAGATGCGCTGGTTGCCTGCTCCGGCGAGGCTCAGTGCGCGGTTAATCACATAATCGGCGCTCTTGAGGCTCATCAGCACGGGCAGCGCCCCGGCGACGATCAGACCGTTGTGGCGGCGCAGGTTACGGAAGAGCCCTGAACCAGTTCTGTGCCGCCGTTATCGCAGCGCCACTTCGACCATCTCGCGCGCCAGTTCGCTTATGGAAACGGTGTGATAGCCGGCCACGCCCGTACGCAGAAGATTCTTCATCGGCCCGGACCACTTATCGGGTATGGCCGAGGCCCCGTGCATGACGCCCCACAGACTGCCGGCGGTCGCGCCGTTGCAGTCGGTGTCGAAGCCCGGCATGACCGCCCGGCAGATGGTTTTGCCGTAATCGTCTTCTCCCCAGAGAAGTGCGGCCGCGACTATCTGGGCGTTGGAATTGGTGTGGCACCAGTGATGCCGGTCGGCCTCGTTCCAACGGGTGCGGATCATTTCAACGACCTGTTCATAGGAAACCCTGCGCTGCCAGGCATCGAGAACAGCGCCGATATCCTCTGCCAAACGGCAGCGGGCGGGGATCTGCGCCAGCCCCGCGCGTATGACTCTCACCCAGTCCGTTTCGACATAGGCGGCGGCGAGCATCGCGGCCACCCACATCTCGCCGTAGATGCCATTTCGCACATGGCTGATGCACGCGTCGCGCCAGGCCCATTCGGCGGCTTGCGCAGGATTGCCGGGGTTGGCGTATCCGAAGTAATCCGCGCGTATCTGCGCGCCTATCCATTCCCGGTACGGGTTGCGATAGACGGCGCTGCGCGGCGGGGCGATGCACATGCACAGGTTGCGGTAGGCCACGCGCTCGGCCGTATAAGTGTGCAGCACCGGCACGTTGGCCGCCCAGAACGTGGCCACATCCGCGGGCGTGAAACCTTTGCCGTACTGCTTCACCACGGCAAACCCGATGACCGTGTAGTTGGTGTCGTCGTCCTCGACCATGCCATCCATCGTGCCGCGCAGCATGCCCTTCCAGGCTTTGTTCAACTGCCGTTTTGGATTCGCCGCGGCGATGACCGCGTCTTCCTCAGGCGTGGGCTGGCGCAGATAATCGGCCAGCGGCCAGTTTCCCGTGGCTCGCGCGGTAACCTCGATGCTGTGTCGCGGCCAGCCCTCCACCGGCTTGCCCAGCATGCATCCGCAAATGCGCCCCAGAAGCCCGCCGTGCAGATGCTCGATGAACGCATCGCGCGAGCCGTCCCAGCGTTTCAGCGGCGGCTCAGGAGGGCGGGCTGCCTGTATCGCCGCAAGGTCGTCGGGTTCAACGTATGGGTAATCGCGGCGCAGCGGGGCCTGCTGGACTCGATCCATCAGCCGCCCGGCATCCTCCAGCCATTTGCCGTCGCGCGCTCCGGAAAGCGGCTTGTCGCCCGCGGGCGTGTTCAGAAGTCTGGCAAACTCGTTTTCCAGGTCCGAAAGATCTCGCCCTTCTTCCAGCGCCTGTTTGTGTTCGGTTTCGAGGTCGTGCCAGCCTATGTAGGCGTGTCTGTTTATCCACTCGATACGCTGCTGTTCATACGCCTCGTGCATGTCGGTCCTCCGAGCCGCCGCGGCGCTGTAATCGCAAAACGCGCCCGGCGCGGCCTGGTCCACTCATAGCGATTTGCGCGCAATCTCTCAAAGCGCACGGCAGCTCAATTGCGGCCATAACCGGTGCAATTGACGAAGATGCCGGCAACCCCGCCGCGTTCGCAGAGCTGTCACGTAGCGAATGCTCACTGTTTGCGGGCGCCGCGGCAGGCCGTCACTTCGACTTCAAACAGCAGGTCAGGGCGGCAAACGTCTCCGAGCATGGTCAGGCACGGCCAGGGCAGTTCCGCGCCGTAGTCTGCTATGAAGGCCTCCTCCACCTGTCGGTCCACGCAGTACACCAGCGCCTGTACCACGTCGGCATCGCCGACCTGCATGTCGCGCAGCACGGCCTGGACGTTCTCTATGGTCATGCGTATCTGCCCGCGGGCGTCGCCGACGAAGCATGTGCGTCCGGCGCTGTCGATAGCGGCTGTTCCTGAACAGAACACGGTTACGCCGCCCGGAGTGCGCGCGTACGCCGCGCGGGAAAACGCCGAACCGTATTCGTATGCGGAGCGCTGATTTCCAGCCGCGTGAAACCGGCGCGCGATATCGGGCTGTCCCCATGCCGCGAACACATCTATGGCGCATCGATATCCGTCGGCCGGGCTGACACCGATGCCCGTGCTGGCAGGCATCTTGCCGGCGGCATCCATCATCCCGCGCTCGGTGAAGAACCGCGTGCGGACCTGGTTGAACGGGCCGTACCAGCCAAGAATGTCGTCCATCCATATCCACGTGCGCACGACATCCTTCATGCCCGCGCCTGCCTGCATGAGGGTCTGTTCGGCCAGTTCGAAGGCCGTTCTGGTCTGCGCCGGTCCGTCCGCTGCGTTGTGCCCGACGAAGCCGCTGCCGATAAGCCAGTTGGCGGTGCCCAGTTGCAGCAACCGCGCTCGCGCGGCGTTCCCGCTGACGATCACGCGCGGCGCGGTCTCGCTGCGGACGGCGTGAACCTGCACGCCGACGATCTGTCCCGGGCAGCCGCGCGCGGCCAGGCGCGTCGGCAACACGCCGTCATCAAGATCGCCGTAGGCTCTGGCGCGCGCCGCCAGCGCCGTGGTCTGTGCGTCCTGCGACGCGAAAAGCCGCTCCTGCATAATGCGGCATCCGCTCTGGCGCAGTACGTCGGCGACACGTCGATAAAGGCTCTCGGCCTGAAGTTGCGGGGGCCCGGCCTCGGGCGTGGCCGTGATGTAGATTTCCGTTGCGGATGCGCCCTGAAGAATCCGCACATCGCACACGCCGGTTCGTTCATGTACTTTCACTGGTGTCGAGATCGTCTTGGGGTGTGACTGCATCAACAGACTCCGCGCTCGGTTACATCGCTACAACGCTTCCCCGAACCCGCATAACTTCTGCCCTTTCGCCGCGCGCCGGCCTCCCCGTCTGGCTGCCCTGCTCCGCTATGTGTTACCTCCGCGCGCAGCCCGCGTTGTGCAAAACCTTTACAGAAGCATACCGGCTGGCGAGCGGCGACGGCAAGTCGGCCCAGGGCGCCCTGCGAGGCGTCTTACTTTCCGCTGGCACAGGTTGTGCGATAGAACCTGTTCAAATCTCCGCCCTGTTGGCGTGGCGTTAGCTTGTTTGCGGGGGAACGGTGTTCTACGATGTTCGTGGCCGAAGCGCACGGCTGCGCACCGGTCCGCTGTTTGGGATCTCGGCCGGAACGGCGATTCCGGGGGCCTCGGGCAGCGGCGGGCGGGTCGCACCTTCGCCCGCGACGGTCATGGAGGACCGGCACATGAGATTTCCCTTCCGCATTCCGTCGGGCAGCAGGCGTTTCTGGATCGTGGTTCTGGCGTTCGCGGTGGCCAATGCCGCGGCGTGGTGGTTCACCTGGTGGCATCTGGCGTCGTCATCGACGCGCTTGCGCGTGGTCGAGTTCCTGCCGGGCAATGAAGCCGTCATCGACGGCAGAACGCCGCTGATGTGGCGATTCAGCCGCGACGTCGAGCGGGGCGACCCGGCCGTCGCGCCGCCCGCGACGATATCTCCCGCGATAAGCGGCCGATGGCGATGGCAGGACGCAAGGACGCTGCTTTTCATGCCCGACGGCCGGCTTCCGAAGGCCTCCCGCATCAGGATCAGCCTTCTACCGCAACGTCTGCGCTCGTGCGAGGGCGGCACGATGCGCGCGGCCTACGAGGTCGCCGTACGCACCGCGCCGCTGCGGGTCGTAAGCGTCGGGCAGGGCGGCTTCGAGGACAACAACCGTTTCATCATCCGCCTTCAGTTCAACGACCACGTTCTCCCGGCCGATGTCGCCGCGAAACTCACGCTGACGGGACCTGACGGACGTCCGGTGCATTTCGCCATGCATGGAGACGGCGCCGATGAAGTGCTGCGCGTGATTACCGAGCCAGTGCCGGCGGGCGACGACGGGCAGACGCAGGTCACGGTGAAGCTGGCGGCAGGCCTGCGGGGACTGAGCGGACCGCTGGGGCTGGAGGCGGACTTCGAGCAGGCGATCCCGCTGAACGCATCGTTGTCCGTTGCGTCATACAGCGCCCTCGCTCCGGCGCGGGGAAAGCCGGCCATCCGCCTGACGTTCAACGGCCACACCAGCGCGGAGATTCTGCGCAAGGTCGTGTCAGTGTCGCCCGCAGTGCCGTTCGCCATCGAGGCCGAATACTGGCGGCACTGGTCCATCGTCGGCGATTTCGTCCCGGGCACGCGATATACCGTCAATCTCGGCCGCGCGCCCGCCGGCACCGACGCCCGGCTCTGTCCCCGGCCGGAGAGCTTCAGCGTGGCGATCCCCGACCGCGCAAGCGGCGTGTGGTTTCACGAGGCCGACGGATACCTGGCCGCGCGCGGCGGGCGCACGGTAAGGGCATGCGCGGTCAACGTGGACTCCGTGCGGCTTAACATCTATCGCCTGTACGACAACAACATCGTCGCCTGGCGCAACAACGACGAGGACGACCGTTCGGATACATCGAAACTGGACCAGCCGCTGGCCTCGCGCACGATATCCATCCCGCGCCAGCTCAACCGGCAGCATGACATCCTGATAGCGCTCGATGAAATGCTGCCCGCGGGCGCTGCGCGCGACGGCGTGTACAGGCTCGAGTTGCTTGCCGAGGGCACGCACAGCGGCCGGCGCGAGCACGGATTTCCCGACGGCGAGCACGATGCGTACGGCGAGAAACTGCGGGCCAGCGCCATAGTCACGCTCTCCGACATCGGCCTTACAGCCAAGCGCGCACGCTCCGGCGTGATGGTCTGGGCGACGTCGCTCAGCACGGCCAAACCGCTTGGGAACATCCGCGTTGCCGTCTATTCCAACAAGAACCAGCTCCTCGGCGAAGGACTGACCGGCGATGATGGTCTGGCGCACCTGCGCCTCGCGCCGTTGCCGGACGGCGAGCGGCCGGCGGTCGTGCTGGCCGGCGGTCCCGCCAATGTGGAAGCGCCTGCCCATGCCGCGGACCATGCGGCGACGCAACCCGCATCCAGGCCTTCGGCGATGGCCGACGCCCGCGGTTCGGCGCTGACGTGGCTGGACCTCGAGCGCAGTGCCTGGGATACAGGCGATCTCCATATTGCCGGCAGACCCTACCTGCGCGATGGATACGAGGCGTTCATCTACACCGACCGCGGCATCTATCGCCCCGGCGACACAGTACATCTGCGCGCGATCGTGCGCGCTGCCGATATGCAGGTTCCGCCGCCGTTTCCCGTGCGCTGGCTCATACGCCGGCCGGATCTGCGCCAATACGTCAGCCGCACTGTGTCGCTCGACAGCGACGGCGCTGCCGCGCTCGACCTGCCGTTGTCGGACGATCTGCCCACGGGACAGTACACGGCCGAGGTCGCTCTTCCCGCTGCCGGCGAGTCGCGCAGCGCGCCGTTCGGCAGCGTGTCGTTTCAGGTTGAGGAGTTCATACCCGACCGCATTCGGGTAGCGATTGCGCTGGCGTCCGACGGTACGGGCGATACTGCGCGGACGTCAGCCGCGGGCGTCGAGCCGGGCGGGGAACCCGCGCCGTCGGCCCGGCGGCTGACCGCCGCGGCGGACACCATCGCCGTTGAGCTGCGCGCGGATTATCTTTTCGGACGGCCCGCTGACGGTCTGCCGGCGAGCCTGAAGGCGCGCCTTGAGCCGGCCGTCTTCGCGCCCGACGCCTGGAAGGGCTGGACATTCGGCGACGATGGCGAGGTTCTTCCGGGGTCGGCCCGCACGCCCGTCGGAGACCTGCCGGCTGTGCCCGCGGGAGCCGACGAACCGTCGGCCGAAGCAAGACTCGACGATGCAGGAAAGGCGGTCTGGCGCATACCGCTGGCTGCCGCGTTGCCGCCGCCCGCCACAGCCCCGGCCACGCAGGCGGTTCAGAAGACTCATTTTTCGCGGTACGGCGGACCGTGGCGGCTTTCCGTGGCTGGGACGGTCAGGGAACTCGGCGGCAGGGGGGTTGGAGCCGTGCGCACATGGGATGTTGACGCCGCGCCGTGGTACATCGCTGTGCGGCCGGGTTTCGCGGCAACGGCCCGTCCGGGTCGGCCGGCGCAGTTCGATGTGGCGCTTGTGGCGCCCGACGGCACTCTCGCCGCCGTTGATGCGTCGCTGGAGGCGCGCCTCTTCCGCGAGACGTACAACACCACGCTCGTTTTCCGCGGTGGCCGATACCGCTACGAGACCGAGCGCATACTCGAACCCTGCGAGGGCGGCGACGAAGCGCCCGCGACCGTGTCCGTATCCGCCGGGCGCGGGCGTATTGAGATGGCGTTCCCGCACTCCGGCAGCTACGTGCTCGGCCTCCACGCTCGCGGGAGCGACGTTCTGACGAGCCTGACGGTTCATGTCAGCGACGGCACATGGACGGGAGGCAACCTCGACCGCCGGCGTCCCGAAAGGCTCCGCATGGAGCTGCTGCCGGCTGCCGACACATCTTCTCCGGCCACGGCGCCGGCACGGGACGTGGCGCGCGCCGGCGGGCCGGGCGGAGGCCCGGTGTTCGTCGCGGGCGGCAAAGCGCGCGTGGCGGTCCACAGCCCGTTCGCCGGGACGTTGCTGCTCACCGTGGAGACCGACGAGGTGCTTCTGACGCGCGTCGTCGAGATGTCATCGCCCGACTGCTCCGCCATCATCGACATCCCGGCCGGCGCGGCGCCCAATGCCTACGTGTGCGCCAGCGTAGTGCGCGCTGTCCGGACCGGCCAGCCGTGGCGCGTCCACCGCGCCTGCGGCGTGCGCCGGCTGACGCTCGACTCCTCCGGCGCGGCGCTCGCCACGCGCATTGCCGCGGCGGGCGAAGCGCGGCCGGGCAGCCGCCTGCCCGTGGAGGTCACAGTTGCCGACAGCGCCGGCGCGCCGGTTGTCGGCGCGGCCGTGGCGCTGATGGCGGTTGATGAAGGCATTCTCCAGATCACCGGTTTCGACACCCCCGACCCGCTCGCGTTCTTCCACGGCGCCAGAGCTCTGGCGGTGAACACCGCCGACCTTTTCAGCGAACTCGTGCCGGAGCTGGCTCCACCGGACAGACAGCAGTCGCCCGGCGGCGATGCCTATGAAACCAGACGTCACAGATCGCCGGTCAGCGCAAAGCGTGTGCGCCCCGTGGCCATCGTGTGTCCGGTCGTCCGCACCGATTCCGCAGGCGCGGCACGGCTCGATATCGATATCCCGCAGTTCACCGGCGCGCTGCGCCTGATGGCCGTAACCTATCGCGGCAGCCAGTTCGGCTCGGCGGCCGCTTCCACGCTGGTGCGGTGCCCGCTGCTGGTTCAGAGCAATTTTCCCCGCTTTGCCGCGCCGCTGGACCGCTTCGAGGTCACGGTGAGCGTGTTCAACAACGGCACTACCGCCGGTCAGGCCGGGCTGACGGTTGAACTTCCCGGCGAAGGAGATTCGCCCAACCCGCTTCGTTTCGCCGACGACGGTCGGGAGGCGATGGCTCTCGGGCCGCTGTCGCTGCCGCCGGGCGGACACGGCGCGGTGCGATTCGCCCTGCGCGCAACCGAAGCGTGCGGCGCAGGCAGGGTGCGGCTCCGGGCGCAACTCGGCGGCGAGACCTTCGAGGAGACGGTGGAACTCCCCGTGCGTCCGGCATCCCCGGCCGTGTCGCGCGGGGGCTACGCGGCCGTTTCCGTCGGTGAGCCGCTGAAACTCGACGTCCCGGGCGGCATGATGCGCGGCACGGCTTCGCTGGAGGTGCGCATAACCCCTTGGCCGGTGCTGCGGCTGCCCGGGGGCCTGGAGTATCTCGACAGGTATCCCTGGGGCTGTGCCGAGCAGACGATAAGCGGCTGTCTGCCGCTGGTTTACCTCAGCGACATAGGCGTGCACATCGCCCCGGGCATGTTCGAAAGCCGCCGTGTCGCGGACAAACTGCGCGTCGGTATATTGCGCCTCATAGGCATGCAGACCGCCGACGGCGGCATAGCCATGTGGCCCGGGGCGCGCGACTCCTGGCCGTGGGCCGGCGTCTATGCGGCGCATCTGGTAGTCGAAGCCTCGAACGCGGGCCATGACGTTCCAGAGGATTTCCGCGCGCGGCTGCTCGGCTATGTGCGCCGGCTGCTCGACCGCGGCGGCGACGACGGCGACATGCTCGAGCTTCAGGCCTATGCCTGTTACGTGCTTGCCCTGGCCGGCGCGCCCGATCATGCCTCCATGAACCGCCTGGCGGCCATGGCCGACTCGCCGCCCGCGCCGTCGCTGCCGGCCGGCGCGCCTCAGCGGACCGCCGCCAAAGCCATGTTGTCGCTGGCGCATCTTGCCGCCGGCCAGCGCGGCCGCGCCGTGTCGCTCCTTCCGGCCAACCCTCCGCCGGCGCGAAGCGACCGGCGCCTTTCGGGTAATCTCTCGTCGGCCGTGCGCGATAGAGCACTGCTCATCAGCGCCATGGCCGCTGTCTGTCCGGAACATCCGGCCCTTCCGGCGCTCGTGCAGCAACTGGCCGACACGCGGGAAGGAAGATGGCTGAGCACTCAGGATGCCGCCTTCGCCGTCATGGCGCTGGGCAAGTATCTGCGCCACGCGAAGGCTGCTCGTGCCTACGAAACGGCCAGAGTGTCGCCCGGCGCCGGCCGGCCGCAGGTTGTTTCCGAAGGCGGTCGGGCGATCGTCTATCGCACCGACGAGGCCATCGCGGCCGGCGGAGCGCAGATCGACCTGTCCATCGACGGGCCGCCTGGCGCTGTCGGACACGTCTCATGGCTCCAGCAGGGGGTGCCGCTTGCGCCGCCTCCGCCCGCCGACAACGGCATGCGCGTCCGCCGCGAATACGTCGATATGAACGGCAACCCGATCAACGGTGAACTCGTCAGCGGCCAGCCGGTGCGCGTCAACATCGCTCTGGAAGCGCCGGCCGGATCGCGGAACATCGTGATCGATGACCTTCTGCCGGCCGGCCTGGAGATCGAGAATCCGCGGCTTGCCGGCGACGGCTCGGCCGAGCAGCGACACGATGCACGTCTGGTCGTTGCACGCGTGGACATGCGCGACGACCGCCTGGTCCTCTTTGGCGACATGCCCGCCGGCGGAACGGCAGTCTATTCCTATCTGGCCCGCGCGGTTACGCCCGGACAGTACGCCGTGCCGCCTGTCCGCGCCGAACTGATGTACGACACCGGCATCAGCAGCATCAGCGGCGGCGGACGCCTGACGGTCAGGCCGTTCGGGCAGGGCCCTCCGACGGGCGGCGGCAGGGTTCCGCTTATCGGCCGGACGGAGTAGCGATCATCGCGGCGATGCGCTCGCCGCATACGGGTTTCGCCATGGGACGATTCCTGCAATGGGTTTCCCTCCGGCGTGTCGGCCGAATCGCGCCGCGGAGCAGCGCGTTGCGGGTGTGCGCGGCGATGACGGGTCTGCCGGCCGCGGCAGTGGTGTTTTTCCACGCGGCCGTGTGCGTGCTGCCGTATCCTCGGCGTCTAGACTCGCCTCCGCCCCGTGCGGTGTGGTTCGAGGAAAGAAGCGGCGCAGACCTCGCCGCGTTCGTGTCTTCGGATCAGCAGTGGCGGTTGCCCGTCTCGCTGGATCGGATTAGCCCATATCTGGTCAAAGCCGTGGTGGCGGTGGAAGACCACCGTTTCTATCAACACGGCGGCGTTGACTGGCGGGCAGCGATTGCGGCGGCTGTACATAACGCGGCCGCCATGGCGCCGCGGCGCGGCGCCAGCACCATCACCATGCAGGTGCAGCGGCTTCGCGACGGCGGGCCGCGCACGCTGCCCTACAAACTGCTCCAGGCTGTCCGCGCCGTTCAACTCGAACGCCGCATGACCAAGGACGAGATCCTCCTGGAGTACCTCAACCGTGCGCCGTTCGGCGGCAATCTGGTCGGCGCGGAGGCGGCCAGCCGCTGGTACTTCAACCGTCCCTGTTCGCAGCTTTCGCTAGCTCAGGCGGCGCTCCTCGCCGGCTTGCCACAGAGTCCCAACCGCTTGCGGCCCGATCGCCATCCCGCCGCCGCTCGCGCTCGCCGCGACCTTGTTTTGCAGCGGATGCTCCAGACGGGCGCCATTTCCCCTGAGGAGTATCGCCAGGCGATGGCGGAACCCGTGCTGGCGGCGTGGCGACGTCCGCCGCAGACCTGCGACAGCGGCGGAAGCTGCGCCGACGGCGCCCTGCCGACGCTGCTGCATCTGGCCTCGCGTGCCGACCGGCCGGTGATGCGCACCACCATCGACGCGGGCGTGCAGAGGATGGTTTACCTGGCCGCCCGCCGGCATCTGCAATCGCTCGCCACCGGCGAGCCGTGCTCGGCCGCCGTGGTTGTTCTCGACACGCCATCGGCCTGCTGCCTCGCGGCGGCCAGCGTCGGCGACGCCGGACTGGCCGTCGATCTGACGCGCAGGCCGAGGTCCACCGGCTCCGCCCTCAAGCCCTTCATCTACGCCGCGGGCTTCGCCGCCGGAATCGCCGGACCATCGACGCTCATCGACGATTCGCCGGTTGCCTGGCCGGACCACGCGCCGGTCAACTTCGATCACGCCTTTCGCGGGGCGATGAGCGCTGCGGACGCCCTGTCGCAGAGCCGCAACATCCCCGCCATGGCGCTGCTGGCGCGGCTGGGAGCGGTCCGCGCGGTGGGTGTGCTTCAATCGTCCGGTGTCGTCACGCCCGCCCGTGCTCCGGAGCGGTACGGCCTGTCGCTGGCCATCGGCGGCGCGGAGGCCACGGCTCTGGAACTTGCCGAGGCTTACGCCACGCTTGCCCGCGGCGGCGTGCATCTGCCCGTGACGTTCGTTGCCGGGGGAAAGCCGGAAGGACGCCGGGTGTTTCCCGAACCGGTCTGCCGGCAGATATTGAAGATACTCTCCGACCGGACATATACAGGGGCAACCTCTACGGGCGCGGCGTGGAAGACGGGCACCAGCAGCGGCCGCCGCGATGCGTGGTGCGCTGCCGTGACGGCGCAATACACCGTCGTGGTGTGGATAGGCAATCTGCGCGGCCGCGGCGACCGGCTCCTCGTCGGGCAGGACGCCGCCGCGCCGCTGGCGCTGTCGATCATCGCGGCCCTGGCCGGCGGGCATGCCGAAGCCGTAGTTCAGTATGCCGGCCCGTCGGAGGCAGCACCGGCGCGTCTCCGGCGCGGTCCCGGACACGGGCAGCCGATCGCCATAGTCAGCCCCGCCGACGGGGCGCAGATCATCATCGACCCGGACCTGCCGACCGCGGTCCAGCGCGTGGCGCTGCGGGCCTTGCCCGCGCCGGATGCCGCGGCAGACCGACGCGGCGACTCACCGCCGCTGCTGTGGTGGTTCGTTGGCGGCCGGCTCGTCGGCGCCGCCTCCGCCGATATGCCGGTGATGTGGTCGCCGGCGCCCGGAAGGCACGAGGTGCGCGTGGTGGATGCCAGCGGCCGCGCCGGCACGGTCCGCATCAGCGTCCGCGAGGCTTCGCCGCCGTGAGGGCAGGCGGTCCAGGTTCAGCCGCGCTTGACGAAATGCGCCATCATCCACGGGCTGAACCACGGCGGCGGAAAATGGGTGAAACTCACAGTGTCGGCATATTTCGCCAGAACGTGAAACAGCTCGTCATGCCCCCATTGCCGCACGTGTTCCGGGCTGGGAATCTCGTTGTCGTGCGGGGTTGTGAGGATGAACAGCCCGCCAGGCCTCAGGAGCGCCACGGCTTCGTCCAGAATGCGCAGAGGCTCGTCGAGGTGTTCTATGACCTCGCACATGCTTATCACGTCCCAGTCGCGCGGCAGCGACGGCAGGGCGGTGCGGATGTCCACGACAGCATACTCCACGCCCAGTTCCGGCTCGGTGGCGCGGTTGTTCTCAATAGTCACCGCGGAGAAATCCACGCCCATGACGCGCGCCCGCGGCCGGGCACGCTTTATCTTGCGGCAGAGCAGACCCGGGCCGCAGCCTATATCCAGCACGCTCGCCCCGTCCGGAATCAGCGCGATTATCGCGTCGTGTATGGGCGCGTAGTCGCGCTGATACCGTCCGGAGGTAACGGCCTTTGATTCCCACTCTCTGCGATAAACCGCATCCCAGTATTGGGGCGTGTTGATGTTCGATGGTTGTTCCTGATTCATCGGAATTCGCCTGGCTGCCGCAGCCATGGTGCTGCCGCAGGCGGTACGCCGCCGACGCAACGCCTTCACCCGCGGCCTCCGCGGACCTGCCGCCATACTCAGGGCATGGGCTGTCCCGGGGGCGGGTAGTTTCTGGAGGCGTCGTCCAGTACCAGAACCCAATCCAGCATTTCGCCGGGTTCAGGCGGAGTAAACCGGCGCCGGCCGGCGGCTTCGAACTCGCCGATCAATGTCGCTTTGCCGTCGCGCGGGTTGAACCACCACGCCCGCGTTTTCGGGGCTTTTATGGCGTCCATGCGCACGGTGAACGCCCGGCCAACGGGCGCATATACCATGGCGTATGTGCCGTCAGTGTCGCGCGTGGCGACGAAACGATACCGCCCCGCGCCGGGCACGGCCGTCGTCACGGCGTCCGGAACTATAACCGAGTCATCCGGTATGCGCGTGAAGAACGGGCGCGACTCCATGAGCCGCCGCCCGTGCTGCATCTGTCCTGCCCCGGGCTGGTCGAGCGCCTCAAACCACGGCATCAGCGGGTTGTTTATGGGCGGGCGGCCGGGCTGCCACATCTGCCATACCGAGTGATGTCCGTAAGTGTGTCCGCAGGCGCCGCTGAACAGATCCCAATACAACGGTCGGCGGACGTCCGCGGCAATAGAGTGGCCGAGGCTCTTCGCGTTGAACGAAACGGGATGGTCCTCGTAGATGGGCTCGCCGTCGATCACCGGCTTGACGGGCGTGCGGTCGTAATCCGCGCGGGTCTGGTCGTAGCGGCCGGTGTATTCGGCGACGTGGCCGTTCTGGCGCATGTTGAAATCGAGCCACGGCTCATCATGCAGCCATTTCGATGATCCGGCTCCGCCGGGCGGATGAAACGTCATCAGATGCGCTCCGCCATCGCCTTTCCTGATGCCGCGCGCCATGGCCCGGATGATTTCCTTGTGCTCCTCCCGGTCGATGCTCCTGTCGCCTCCAAGTATCCATATGACGGCTTTATCCTTGTAGCGTCTGCCCACGAACTCGCCGTATATCTCAGCATTGGCGGCGGTGAACAGGGGCTTGCCGTTGTGAACGGCGTCGTGCCAGTATCGTCCCCACGTCGGCAGAAACCCTATCCACAGCCCCAGCGAATTGGCTTTGTCAACAATGTAGTCAACGTGATCCCAGTAGTCGTTGGCCGGTCCGTCAACCACGGCGGGGCGAGCCGGGTCCATGTTCACCAGCGGCAGATGCCCGTAGGGGTTTGGCTGCGTGTGCCCGTCGAGTTCGGCAATGGCCACGGCCTGTATGACGGTGAACCCCTTATCGGCGCGATTCTTGAGATAGCGGTCGGCCTCCTCGCGGTTGAGACGGTGGAAAAGCTCCCATGCCGTGTCGCCCAGATAAAAGAACGGGCGGCCGTTTTCGTATGCAAGAAAGCGGCGATTGTCCGCCACCTTCAGGCGCTGCGCCGCGAGTGTTCCGCCTGCGGCGCACATTACGAGTGCCGGAACGCACAGCAGAAAGATGAGATTGCAGTTGGGCATTTTCGCACCGGTCAGCGTGAAATCTAAGCCGGCGCCGACGGGCGGTCAACGCGCATGCTCCATACGGCCGCCTGCGGCAATGAGATAAACTCGCCGCGTGACGCCGCGCGGGGCACGACATTTGACGCTGTGCCGGCAGGGGCGTAACATCGCACGCACTCGCTGTTGAGGAACACAATGGATGATCGTGAACTGAGGAACGTCGATCCGCGCGCTATCGCGCGCGCCGCACGCTATCTGGGCAGCGCGGGCGACAGGCCCGTGCACAATCCGTGGCCCGCAGTGCCTCATCCCATGGGCATGCCGCCGCCCCCCATGCCGGGCGGCTACATGCGCTACCGCGAAATGACCATCGACGAGATGCTTCTGGAAAACCGCACGGTTTTCCTCGTCGGTGAGATAAACCATGTGAGCGCGGCGCATGTGATAATGAGGCTGCTGTATCTGCACAATCTCGACGGCAGGCAGGATGTTCATCTGTACATCAACAGCCCCGGCGGCATTGTTGATGACACGCTGGCCATCTACGACATAATGCGGTTCCTGACTTGCGACATCGCCACATACTGCATAGGCCGCGCGGAAAGCGGCGCGGCCATCGTCCTGATGGCCGGCAAGAAAGGCAAACGCTATATCCTGCCGAACGCCAAGGTGATGATCCACCAGCCGTTCGGCGGCGTGTACGGACAGGCGGCCGATATCGAAATCCAGGCCGAAGACCTTCTGAAGACCAAGGAAACGCTCATCAACATAATGAGCAGATGCACCGGCCAACCGCCCGAACGCATACGTCAGGAAAGCGAACGCGACCGGTATTTCACCGCTGCCGAGGCCGTCGCCTACGGAATATGCGATGAAGTGCTCGGCGAGGAAGAATCCTCTCCGGCGGCGGGCGCGGGAGATGGTAAGAACAGGTAATTCGCGATGCGCCGCCGTTCGGACGCGCGCCCGACGATAGCGGCACGCGGGTTCGGCGCGCGGCGGTCTTTTCGCCACGATAACGCAGGCAGGTCATGCGCAACGAGTTAATACCTATCGTGATCGAGAAATCCGGGCGCGGCGAGCGCGCGTACGACATCTATTCGCGCCTGCTGAAGGACCGGATCATCATCCTTGGCGGCGTCATAACCGACGAGGTGGCCAACGTCGTCATAGCCCAGATGCTGTTTCTGTCCAACGAGGACCCGCGCGCCGACATACAGCTCTACATCAATTCCCCCGGCGGCAGCATCTCGGCGGGTCTGGGCGTCATCGACACGATGCGCTACCTGAGATGCGACGTGGCCACAACCTGCATCGGACTGGCCGCCAGCATGGGCGCCTGCATTCTTGCCGCCGGCACCAGGGGCAAGCGCGCGGTCCTTCCCAACAGTCAGATCATGCTCCATCAACCACTGCTGGGCGGGGTGCTTCAGGGACCGGCCACGGACCTGGGCATCGAGGCGCAGCACATGATCCGGCTGCGCGACCGGCTGTATAAACTCATGGCCGAGTTCACCGGCAAAACGCAGCAGCAGATTCACCAGGACTTCGACCGCAACAAATGGCTTTTCGCCGAAGAGGCGGTGGCTTACGGCTGCTGCGACCGGATAATCGAGCGCGCGCCCGAAGGCGTGCCGCCGCGGCGTCCGGAGGAAACGGACGAGCAGGAGGCGTAGTATCTGTCGGCCGACTTGTTGATGAGCAGTTGCCATGACAGAAGACCGCCCGTTCAATCGCCGTCATTTCTTCCGCGAGGGTATTCTGGAACTGTTGCGGTCGGCGTCCAAGGCTGCCGAGCCGCTGATAGAAGCCGCCAAGCAGTTTGAAGCTCTGGAGCAGCCGCCCGCGCCCGCCGCATCTTCCGCCCCTTCATATCCCGCGTATCAGCCGCCGCCCGAGGAGCCGTTGCGCCAGTGGTTGCGACCGCCGGGAGCGCTGGCGGAGGAAACCTTCCGGCAGGTCTGTTCGCGCTGCGGCGAGTGCGTGCGCATATGTCCTGTGCAGTGCATCCAGATGGATTACTCGGGATATCAGGGCGATGGCGCTCCCTATATAGACCCGGACCTCGCCGCGTGCATCCTCTGCGAGGGCATTCCCTGTGCTTCGACGTGTCCGAGCGGGGCACTGGTACCCGTTGCCCGTGCGGATGTGCGCATGGGGCTGGCCCAGTGGAACGACGCCATCTGTCTGCGCACCACCGGCCAGGAGTGCAGCATCTGCGTCGAGCGCTGTCCTGTCGGCGCTGCGGCCATTGCCGTCGTTGAAAACAGAATACAGGTCATCAGCACCGGCTGCACCGGCTGCGGGGTGTGTCAGCACGAATGCCCCACCACCCCGAAGAGCATAACGGTCCTTCCACAGGCGGCCATGATGAAGTAGGGGGCTTCGCGCCGTTCAGAACGCCTCGAAAAGCGGGACGGCGGCAGCCGACCGGTTGGCGCGACGACCGCTTGCCCGTTCCCGCGGAGCAACGTTCGTCACCGCATGACGCGCGTCGCGGCAGGGTTCGTTACTCCTGCACGCCCACGCTTACGTTGTCGAGAGGCCGACCGTCCGGCGAGCAGATACGCACACACAGGGCCCATTCTCCGCCGCCCTGAGTGAGTTTTACCAGCAGCGTGTTCTCGCCCTGACGCAGACGGACTTTCACCTTGTCCTGTCCCGGAGACATGGCTCGCGTAGCGTTGTTGCTGTGGACGACCTGGCCGTTGAGCCACACCTTCACGCCATCGTCGCTGCCTATATGAAGCACGGCATCCTGTGCGGTCGGCGATGTCAGCGTCGTCCTGAAGTAGGCGACGCGATTGCTTCCGGCCATCGGCGTCTTGTTCAGTTCCACCGCATACGCGCCGGAACCGATCTTAGCGGCGGCAATGGGCTGCCACGCCGCCTTTGCTGCCGCGGCGGGTTTCTCCGGGTCGAACGCCACATCGAACAGCGCCGCACCGTCCTTGCCCTCCTGCATGTACGGGCCGGCCAGCAGCCAGCCGATGATGTAGCCATCTGCCTGCGAGCCTTTCTCCAGTTCCCTGATAGCGGCGTCGATCTGCGTCATAACCTCCTGCGGCGGCGCCATGGCCTTGATTTCATTGAGGACGGCCAGCACCTGTCGGCTGTTGATGATGCCCACGTTCTTCGACAGACGCACGATCGCGTTCATGGCGTCCTGCGCCAGAGCAGCATCGGCCGCGTATTTGCGCAGAACGCCCAGCGCCTCGACGGAAGGTACATCGGCAAGCCCGGCCAGAGCCTGCTTCTTTTCTTCCGGGCGCTGGGCCAGCTCCAGGGCTGTCCGGTACATCCCCACGCGATCGCCCGCCGGCAGATTCTTCGCTGCGGCGGCCAGTCGCAGATATCCCCGCAGAGCCAGCACGGCGTAACGCTGGTCGGCAGTCCTGGCCAGCTCCACAAGATGCGGGGCGGCCGAAAGTTCCGGCCAGTCCGCCAGCGCGCGTATGGCCGCGTCCCGCACCTCGGCATCCTTATCCGCCGCGGCGGCCTTCACGGCCAACAACGATGCCTCGTCGCGCACGCGCGGCAGCACGCGGAGGAGCGCCGAACGGGCCGCGGTTGTGCCGGCCTTGCGCAGTGCCGCGAGCATCGCGCCCGAACACGCCGCCCGGTCGGTCGCCCGCGAGCATATGGCCGATGCCGCGGCTTCCGCCGCATCCCGCACGGCGGCGTCGGCCGTCGTGACGATCAGTTCCGCCAGCGCGGGCAAATCCGCGTCGCCGCCCATCACCTCCAGAGCCTTTATCGCCTCCACGGCCACGCGCGCGTCGGCGCTGCGGGCGAGTTTGGCGAATACCGGAAGCGCCGCGCTGGTCCGTCTTGCCGCCAGTACCGCTATGCCTGTCGCAACCGAGGTTCCCGACTCCTTCTGCACCAGAGCTATCAGCGCTTCGTCCACGCCTGACCGGCTCATCCTTTCGAGAACCTTCCGGGCCGCCGCAGCGTCGGCGGATTTTTCGTCGGAAGCCATATTTATCAGCATGGGCACATCGCCAGCCTCGCCCTGTGTGATCAGCCCCTCCAGCGCTGCGCTGCGCACGGCGGCGTTGCGGCTGGCGCTGATTATGCGCAACAGGCTCTGCCGCACAGACACATCCGTCTGATCGGCAAGCACGGGTATGATGGCCAGCTGCGCTTCATCCGCCAGCGACGGCAGTTGTGCAACGAGGGTGGTTTTCAGTTCCTTCGTGCCGCCGGCGACGGCCGCAAGCGTCGCCGCACGCATGTGCGCATCGCCGCTTTGCAGCGAATCGACCACGAGTTTGAGCGCATCGGCGCCCTGCGAGGTGGCGACCAGCCCCTGAAACGCCGCCAGACGTATCGCCGCGGATTGCTGAGGCACGTACAGCGCTTTGTATATTGCCGCGGCGTCGGCCGTTCGTCCTGCCTCCAGAAGCCGCCCGGCGCATATAACCTGCGCCTGTGCGACGAATCGTTGCAGGCCCTCGGGAACTCTGCCCGCCAGTGTGCCCAGTTCCCGGGCGGCTTCCACAGTGCCTATGAAGCCAAGGGCTCTTATGGCGGCGTCGGCCACCGCCGGATCGCCATCAAGCGCCGCCCGCGCTATGGCGGGCACGGCTTCGTTGTCGCGGCGCATGCCCAGCGAAGTTATTACGCCGGCCAGCAGTTTGCCCTTCAGTTTCGGCATGGCAGCGCGCAGGGCGGCGCCGGCGGACGGGTCGGCCATCGGCTCAAGCGCCATGCGCGCGGGATGCGCAAGCTGTTCGTGCGAGAGGAGCTCCGCAAGTGCCGGCACGCTCTTTGCCGAACCCACCATGCCCAGCAGCCGGCACACAAAACGCCGACCGTCCACCGTGGCGGCGGGGTCTTTGAGAACGTTGAGCAGCCGCTGTTCTATCGCCGGATACTGTTCTACCGGCGTTTTGCGTATCTCGGCCTCGATGGCGGTGATGTCCGCGCGGCTCTTGCCGAAGACATATTGCGCTATGCCCTGGTACGGATCCGAGGCGGGCGTCTCCGCCGCCAGCACTGCCTGCGCAGCAATCAGACCGCTCGCGATTGCTATAAGGAAATATTTCATCGGTGTTCTCCGCTGCGATTAACGCTGATCATGCCACGGCCAGTCAGTCGGCCCGCTCCGTCACAGATGCCACGGCTCACGATACGCCCGGCCGAGAAGCCTTGATGCGGCCTCGTCGCCGATTATCTGCTCGGTGTCGGGGTTGAACCTGATCTTCCGGCCGGTCAGCATGGCGATCTGCCCGAGGTGGCCGATGCTCGCCGATCGATGCGCCACCTCGGCCGGCGTGATGGTGGGCTTGCGCGATTTCACGCAATCCAGGAAGTTGCGGTGATGCCCCGGCGAGCGGTACAGATTGATCTCATCCGGCCGTATCTTCTCCTGCATGAGGCTTCTGGGGCTGGTTTCGAATCCGCCGCGGTCCACCCATACCCATCCGTCGGTGCCGATCCATTTGGTGCCCATGCGGATGCCGCTGTTGCCGGCGTTGGCGACGATCATCGTCACGCCGTTGCGGTACTTGCATATGAACTTGTACACGGTGGGGGCGTTGAACAGACCGGTCCGCGGAAACTCGGCCTGAACGGGTTCGACCTCCACGGGGCCGGTGTACTCCGTGCCCAGCCCCCACTGGGCGATGTCGCCGTGGTGGCCGATCCAGTCCATCATCTGTCCGCCGCCGTAATCGAGTTGCCAGCGCCAGTCCCAGTGGGTCCGGTTCGGGGAATACGGCGCCCAGGGGGCTGGTCCCACCCAGAAGTCGTAATCGAGGTGCGGGGGCGGGTCGCAGTAATTCTCGCTGCCGCCGGGAGCGCCCGTGGGAAGTCCCACCTCGACGGTGTGGACTTTGCCGATCCTTCCGTTGCGCACCAGTTCGCAGGCGAAACGGAACGTCGCCCCGGACCGCTGCCAGCTCCCGGTCTGCCATATGCGCCCATGCTGGCGGATAGCTTCGCACATGGCCCGGCCTTCGCGCAGATCATGAGAAAACGGCTTCTCGCCGTATATGTCCTTGCCCGCGCGGGCGGCCATGATGGCGGGTATAGCGTGCCAGTGATCCGGCGTTGCCAGAGATATGGCGTCGATATCGTCGCGCGCCAGCAGCTCGCGGAAGTCGCGGTAGGCCTTGCAGTCCTGATTGCCGTAGCGCCTGTCCACCGTGTTCTTGGCATCGCGCGCGTGGTTGGCATCCACGTCGCACACGGCCAGAACCTGGCAATCGTTCTGGCCGAGAAAACTGCCCATGTTGCCCGAACCCATGCCGCCCACGCCGATGCAGCCCATCGTTATGCGGTTGCTCGGAGCAGGCCGGCCGTCCGCCCCCAGCGCGCTTGAGGGCACGATGCTCGGAAAGCCGAGAACGGCGATCGTTGCCGCCGAACGACGCAGGAAACTTCGCCTCGTGAACATGTTGGATGCTGTCATGTCTGATGCTCCTTGTCACAGCGTTGTCAGTCTAATTCCTCCGCTCTCTCATCGGCAACCGGCGCGCCGGGTCCTGCCGCTCCACCTCCGTCGCAATGCCTTGCGGGCGGGGCAATCACACCGCGGGCTCTCAGCAGATGCGCATAGTCAGACCGCCGTCGATGACGTACGTCTCGCCGGTAATGTAGTCATTGGTGATCATCTCCCGTATGACGGTGGCCACCTGTTCGGGCGTGCCCTCGCGGTGCAGCGGGATGCGATTTTCCAGATTGTGTTTACGCACCTCCGGCGTCATGGATGCGTGAAAGGCCGTGCGCACGACCCCGGGCGCCACGCAGTTGACGCGGATGTTGTCGTCGGCAAGTTCGAAGGCCAGCGCTCTGGTTATCTGGGGTATGGCGCCCTTGACGGCCTGATAGGCGATGTTGCTGCGCAGGGCGCGTATTCCCGCCGTGGAACTGATCAGGATTATCGCGCCCTCTTTTTTCTGTTTCATCATCGGCACCGCGGCGCGGCACATGTGAAAAATGGGATGCACGTGCACATCGAATGCGGCATACCAGGTTTCCGGCGTGATCTGAAACAATCCGCCGGGCACCGGACCGCCGGCCGAGTGTACCAGCACGTCCACCGGTCCAAGCTCGCGGGCCGTGCGCGTAACGCAGTCGGTAGCGCTGGCGGGTATCGCCACGTCGGCCTGGATGAACAGACACCGCCGGCCGGTCTGCTCTATGGCCCGGCAGGTGGCGCGCGCCTCCTCGTCATTGCGGCGGCCGACTATGGCCACGTCAGCGCCGCTCCGCGCCAGCAGCACCGCCGCTGCCGCGCCGATTCCCCTGGTTCCACCGGTAACAAGACATACTTTTCCGTTCAATTCCACAGAGTTCTCCGCTTGCTCTCGAAAAAACCAGAGATCATTACCCATCAACGATGTCGGGTTCCGCCGCGGCCGGCACCAGACCGGCGCGCCGGCCCATGCCGAGAAGCAGGGCGACCGCATTCCTGCCCTCGCGCCCCAGGTCCACCGTCCAGTGGTTCACATACATGCCCACGAAACGGTCGGCCAGAGACTCGTCGAGCCCGCGCCCGAACCTCAGCGCATGGCGCACGGCCTCTTCGCGATGATCCAGACTGTAGAGTATGGACCGGCGCAGCAACCGCGTCACGTCGCGCATCACCGTTGCGCCGAGATCCCGCCGCACGCAATTACCCCCGAGGGGCAGGGGCAGTCCTGTGGCGCGCCGCCACCACGCGCCCAGATCCACAACCACCTCCAGCCCCTGCCGGGCATAAGTCAGTTGGCCTTCGTGAATTATCAGCCCCGCGTCCGCCTGTCCGCCCTGCACGACATCGAGTATGCGGTCGAAAGGCACAACGACATAGCGGAACGCGCCGGCAATCGCGGCATTGTCCGAAGGCGCGCTGACCGAGCCGGCCGGCACGCCGCGTCCCACGCACAATTGCAGCGCCAGGAACGCCGATGTGAGCGTCCCGGGAACCGCGATAGTCAGACCGCGCAGCTGCCCGCTCGTGATGGGCCGGCGCGAAACCACCATCGGACCGTAACCGTCGCCCATGCTCGCGCCGCAAGCCGTCAGCGCATAGCGCGACGCCACATGCGGATAGGCGGCTATCGAAATGGCGGTTATTTCCAGCTCGCCGCGGGCGGCGCGCTCGTTGAGCGTCTGGATATCCTCCAGCACATGCTCGAAGCGATAAGGCCGGGGGTCTATGCGCCCGGCCGCCAGCGCATAGAACATGAATGCATCATCGGGGTCGGGCGAATGGCCTAGTCGCAGGCGGACGTCGTTCATCGAAACACGATGTTAATACCACTATCGCGACTCGATGTCGATGTCCACGCGCAGCACCTCGCCATCGCGCACGGCCAGCGCGCTTATGCGATTTGCGCCAACGAACAGCGGTCTGGCCGGCGGCAGAAAGGTTTCGTACTGGCGCGTTGGCGCGCCGTTAACCGCAATCGTCTGCCCGTCGCGACGAATGGCGATGAATGCCACATGCCGGCTGTCGGGGCTGAAAACCACGCTGCCCTTGACGATGCCGTCGTACCATGGGCCTTCCTGCGAGTCCACCACCACGGTCTGCTGCCGGCCGCGGCGGGCGACATACGCCAGGCGGGCGCTGTCCGGGCTCCAGACAAGACTCATCGCGCCTATGCCGTCCCACGCCTTGCCGGCCTCTCCGTCGCGAACGACGTACGCGCTTCGACCGCGCCACGCCGCGTATGCCACGTGGCGGCTGTCGGGACTGAGCACGATGCTCCCAAGACCCACGGCGTCGAACGGCTGGCCCGTGTCTTCGTTCACGGTCACATGCCACTGGCCGTCCAGCATGGCCGCATAGGCATAGTGCCGACCGTTGGGGGTGAACAATACGCCCGGCCGGCCTATGGCATCCCACGGCCTGCTCTGTCGTCCGTCCACCACTGTGTACCACCACGTGCCGCGCCGCGCGATATAGGCCAGCCGACTGCCGTCGGGGCTGAACACGGGCAGGCCGACTTCATCATAAGCCGCACCGAGCCGTCCGCCCTCAACCACGGCCTGCCTGTTGCCCTGTTTGACCACGTACGCCAGCCGACTGCCGTCGGGACTGAAAACCGGCCCGGCGTCAGCGATGGCCTCGAACTCGCGCTGCCTTACGCCGTTGACGACGACAAACTCGCTGTCCCCATTCCGCGCCACGTAGGCTACCTGGCGGCTGTCGGGGCTGAAGACTGGTCCGGCCGGGCCGATGCTGTCGTAAAGCGCTCCTTCGTCGTCATCGGCGACCACCAGCCAGCGTTCGCCGAGGCGCGCCGCGAATGCCCAATGACGGCCGTCGGGACTGAAAACCACTCCCTGCGGACCTATCTCGTCATAAAGGCGGCTTTCGACGTGATCCACAACAGCCGCGTATTTTTCGCCGATCCGGCCGACCCATGCCACGTGGCGGCTGTCCGGGCTGAACCGCAGCGTGGAGCCCAGCACTCCCTCATATGCGCGGCTTTCGACGCCATCTATCACGACTATGCGGGTGTCGCCCCGCCCGGCCCAATGAGCCACACGCCGGCCGTCCGGGCTGAAAACGGGATCTCCCACGGCGCTGTACAGTGCTCCTTCGCGTCCATCGACCACAACCACCCACCGATCGCCGCGCGCGCAAACCCATGCCGTGCGGAGCGTTGCCGGCGCCGTGCGCAGACTGTCGTCGATCATATCGCGGTCGAACTTGCCGACGGGCGTTTCGCGCACGGCCAGACGCGCGCCGGGCTCGCCTGCCCCCGGAACCTGCGCACGGGCGACATCCGTCCGGCCGGCACAGCAGCAAATAATCGCCAGGACTGAAAAGACACGCGGTCCCCACTGGCAACGTCGTGGTTTCGACGATGGCTTCATGGTTCTATTGTCCTGCATTTCGGCGCGAAACGCACCGGTTCGCCTGCGCTCGCACAGCATTATCGACGGGCGTTGATTCGCATGGCGCGAATCACTTCTTCGCTGACGCCGTGGTCGCGCAGATCGTTTTCGTCGGCCGCCGTCAGCGACTGCCCGACGCCGCGACAGCAGATGCGATCGATGATTACCTCGTCGCTGACCCCCTGGCGGGTCCACTTTATGACGTCGGCGGCGGTAACCGGCGGTTGGATCGGGCGCGGTTCGGCCTCCGCAGCAGCCCGTCGCCAATGGTGACGGGCCGTCTGGTCGGACTTGTCCATTTCATTGCCGACGATATAGCCGGCGATGGCTCCCACGGCGCCGCCGATCAGAGCGCCCTCGGCGCGGTGGCCAGACTGGTGTCCGATAATGGCGCCCAGCCCGGCACCGGCAGCCCCGCCGGCAAGCGCACCGGTCTGCGCTTTGGTCTGACAGCCGGCCATCATGAAAGTAGCCAGTACTGCAATCGCTGGTGATGCGAAAGCAACGAACTTGCTCATAAGTGCCTCAGGAACCCGCACGGCGTCCGCCGTGCGCGCTAACATTATACACTACGTCGACAGAAAAAGGACAGCCGGCGTGCGCCGACTGCGCATGAATGTAAAGTCCTGGACAACAAAGGCTTATGTTGATGTAAGTGCTGTGATACACCGACGCGCTGGTGCCCTTGAGTCTTTCCGGACGGTCCCGCTTCTCCCGTCGTCAGGCGTTTGTCACTTCGGGCTTCGGATCGCGCAGCATGAGTTCGGACAGGGCCACGAGAGGGTCTTTCTCTTCAAAGAGAACCGAGTACACGGCCTCGCAGATGGGCATGGCTACGTTGTGTCGCCGCGCCAGTTCGCGCACGGCGCGAGCGGTGGTGACACCCTCGGCGACGCTGGACATCTCGCCCAGGATATCGTCCAGCCTGCGACGACGGCCTATCTGTTCGCCGACGTGGCGGTTTCGGCCCAGAGGGCTGATGCATGTGGTTATGAGGTCTCCCAGGCCTGCCAGACCGGTAAATGTGGCGGGCTGCGCCCCGAGGGCAATTCCGAGGCGGGTTATCTCGACCAGTCCGCGCGTTACCAGCGCGGCCTTGGCATTGCTGCCGGCCCCCAGACCGTCGAGAATGCCGGCGGCAAGCGCGATCACGTTCTTGGTCGCTCCGGCGATCTCAACGCCCACTACGTCGCTGTTGGTGTATACGCGGAACCATTCCGTAGCCAGGGCGTTGCGAAGGCGTTCGGTAACGTGCCCGTCAGTACACGCGACTACCGCTGTGGCCGGAAGATATCTGGCGAGTTCGGCAGCGATGTTGGGCCCTGAAACCACGGCCAGCGGCCAGTCGCACACAGGCCCGGTCGCATTGTGCCTTCCCCGGCCCAGCACGTCGGCTATGACCTGCGTGGGGCGCAGGAGCGTGCTGGTCTCGATTCCCTTGGTGGTGGAGACGATGGGCGTGCCCGGCGGAACGAACTCCGCCAGACGCTGCCACACGCCGCGCACGTACTGAGCCGGCACCGCCGAGACGATCATCGTGCAGCCGTCGAAGCAGTCTTTCTCGCTGGAGGTCAGCCGGACCGATGACGGTATGCGAACGCCGGGCAGAAAACGCCGGTTTTCGCGATCCTGAAGGAGCTTTTCGATTTCCTCCTCGAACGCGCCCCACAGGGTAACGCCGTGGCCGCGCGACGTCAGAAGTATCGAGCACACCGTCGCCATGGCCCCGTCGCCGATTATGGTGACCTGTTCGGGCATGGGATGCAGCGTCTGTGCCGCGGTGCAGACGGTTCAGCGCGTCATTGATCTGACCAGGCCGTCGAGCATTCTCGAAACCTGTTCGACCGCGGCGCTGAGCGTCTGGTAATCGATGTCATAGCCCAGGTCGCGGCAGAGTATCAGGTAATACCGCAGCGATTCCAGATCGGTCTGGGCCATGTTGTAGTAATGGGCCTTGTTGCGCGGTCCGCGGCGCTTGAAACCCGCGGCGATGGCGCGCGGCACTGCGACGGCTGTCTGTTCCATCTGAAGGGCAAGCCCGGCCTGCTGTTCGGAAGGCAGCCGCGGCGTGGTTTCGAATATCTTCAGCGCCAGCGCGTGTGCCTCCTGCCAGACTTTCATCTTCTCGAAGCTGTCCAGCCTCGGACGCCGCCTTCGCCCTTCGCGCCTGCCCTCGCGCTGCTCGGGAGCCTGTTCGGCCGCCTCGGGCCCCGCTGGAGCAGGCGATTCGGGGGTTTGCTCGGAAGGCGCTGCGGGAGGGGCCGTCTGATCCTCTGCGGGCTGGGAACCGTTAGCGTTGTGAATCTGATTGGGATCCTGAGTCATGTCGTCAATCCTGTCTTCTGCAATACTTAGTACCACCTGCGGACTGCGATTTCCAGCGCTGCCGCTTGAGCAGCGTCATATTGAGCGCAATAATCGGCGCAGACGCTGCGAGGAGCGCACTGATGGGATGGATCGAAAAACGACTGGACGACGGCGTGATACTCACCACGATCGAGGATGCGCTGAACTGGGGCCGCGCCAACAGCCTCTGGCCGATGACATTCGGGCTCGCGTGCTGCGCTATTGAGATGATGGCGGTGGGAGCGTCGCGGTTCGACCTCGACCGGTTCGGGGCCGGCGCTTTCCGTGCTACGCCGCGGCAGGCCGACCTCATGATTGTGGCGGGCACCGTGACGTACAAGATGGCCAGCCGTCTGCGAAGACTCTATGACCAGATGGCCGAACCGAAGTACGTCATAGCCATGGGTGCCTGCACCGTCGGTGGCGGACCTTATTACAAGTGGGGGTATCACGTCGTGAAGGGGGTGGATCTGATAGTGCCGGTTGACGTTTACGTTCCCGGCTGTCCTCCGAGGCCCGAGGCCCTTCTGGAAGGTCTGATGCGGCTTCAGGACAAAATCCGCGGGCGGGCGCCGGCGCCGACGCGTCCGGCAGCAGCGCCGTCCGCGCAGGCGCAGAGCCCCGCTGCTCCCTGAAACGGCGGGGCGGGCTTTCATCCCTGATAGTTGTAATAGGCGCGGATGTTGCGCCGGTAGTAGCCGCCGGCGCGTCCGCGAACGGCATTGAGCACCACGCCGAGGTTCCGGGCTTTCAGCTGCCGCAGCGTATCGCGCATCCGCTGGAGCAATCCGCGGCTTTCCTCGTGGGCGCGAACCACGGTGATCACTCCATCGACGCGCGCGGCCATTGCGCCCGGTTCGGCGACCACCAGCAGGGGGGCCGAGTCGAACACGACGTGGTCGTAGCTTTCTGCTGCCGCCTTGAGGAAATCGGCGAACAGGTGGCTCTCGAACAGTTCCGCGGGATTGGCCGGGCGCGGTCCGCTGGTCAGCACCGACAGATTGGGAATGCGCGTTTCTCTGACCGTTGCGGCAAGCTTGCTGCTGTCGAGCAGAACATCGCTCAGACCGTGCTCGTTGGGCAGATCGAATATGCGATGCAGATCCGGACGGCGGAAGTTGGCGTCCACCAGCAGTATGCGCCGGCCGTTGAGCGCCAGGGCGGCGGCCAGATTCGCCGCCACCGTCGTTTTCCCGTCCTGCGGCGCCGGGCCGGTGACCAGCAGCGATCGCGTGGTATCCAGCGACGCGGCGTGGTGGAGGCGCGTGCGGATCTGCCGGAACTGCTCGGCGATGACCGAGTGCGGGGCGTCGAATATGGCAAGCGCTGCGCCGGAAGCCTGCGGATCGTCGGCCTCGTCGGCGACGATGCCCAGCAGCGCCAGCTGCCCGACGCGGGCTATGTCGGCCGGCGAACGTATGGTCTCGTTCATGAACTCGCGCAGGAACGCCACGGCAAGGGCCAGCGCCAGACCCAGCACGATGGCTATCGGCAGCGTGTACTTCAGACGCGGGAAACTGGGCAGCTCGGGTTCCTCGGGCCAGCCGTTGGGGGCCCATTCGATCTTGCTCTGCGATTGAGCGCTCTGGATCTGTCCGAGGTCGCGCAGTTTGTTGGCTATCTGCTGCTGCTGCTCCCGGAGCTGTTTTTCCTCTTCCTCGTCCACGCGCAGGTTGGCCACTTCCTTGCCGAGGTCGGCCAGTTCGTTCTTCAGGTCTCTTATCCGCGCCGCTATGAGTTCCGCGTCGGCGGCGGCCTGGGCTGCATCTCCCTTGAGCGTATCGAGGAACTGGTTGCGCAGCCGCGACCGCAGTTCCTCGCGGCGCGATTCCAGTTTCTGCTTGGCGGTTTCGATCATGCGGTTGAGGGCTTCGACCTCGCGATGGCCCTTCCCCAGCGAATCTATCTTGCTGTCGCGCTGAATCTCCATGCTCACCACTTCCCTGACGAGAGTGGCTATGGTCGGGTCCATTTCGACGGCTTTCTCGACCTCGCCGAGCGTCTCGCCGCGGGCGAGTTGTGCGGTTACGCGCTCCAGGGCGTTTTTCGCCTCGTCGGCCTTGCCCAGGGCCTTGAGATGCGCTTCGACAAGCGCCTTGAGTTCGGCCTCCTTGCTGGAAAAAACGCCCACCTCGCCCATGCCCTTCTGGGCCAGCATCGCCTGACGGTCGCGCACGCGCCGCGTCAGTGCGGCCAGACGCTGGTCTATCGTGTCCTTCATGCGCGTCAGCGCCTGGTTATGCGCCACGTTGCGCTCGGCCGCCACCATCCTCTGCCGCTCGATGTGCACGCGCACCAGCTCCTCCAGAACCACCTTGGCGTCCTTCGGGCTGGAACACGTGAAACTCACCTCCAGCAGCGCCGAATCGGTCAGCGGGCGCACGCGAAACCACTTGCCGAGGTATTCCTTGGCCTCCTTGACGTCGGGGCGGTCGGGTGTACGGCCGGTCGGGTCGCGCTGTATGTAGCTCTGAAACCAGCCGGTGCGCCGGAGGTTTTCGTTCTCCTTCAGCGCGGTGGAAAAGAGGTATTCCGTCTGAAGCAGTTGTGCCTGCGTGCGCTGTTCGGTCAGCAGCCGCGGCTCGGTCATTTCATAGAACTTGTCGGTTACGGGGTCCTGAAGGACGGTCGTCTGTATCTGAAGCAGGCCGCGCGCGGTGTAGCGCGGATATACCCGCAGGAGAACGACATTGGCCGCATAGCCGAGTATGGCGAACACTATCAGGAACACGATGATCAGCAGGAGATTGGTGCGGATAACGCGCCATACGTCGGCGGCCGTGATGCTCATGGGCACCGGCGCCGGGAGCGACGCCGCAGCGGACTGGCCCACGGGCGTTATGACAGCCTGGGGCCGGGCAGGGGGGGTATGGGGTATTGTCGTCATATTTCCAACTCCACGCATTACTGATAATCGGTCATACGCCGGCGCCATTTCACACGCCGACCGCCGCCGGACTGCGGGCGTTTCAGCCGCCGGCGGACTTGTCTCTGGTTACGCGGCGCATGGCCGATTCGATTTTCTCCTTCAGCGATGGATCCACGTAGTCGCCGCGCTCCTGCGCATCCCTGAGAGCGATGAGCGCGGCGTTGAAGCGGGCAGCCGCCTCGGCGAACTGGCTCTTGCGCGCCAGCGCTTCGCCCAGATGATAGTGAGTATCGGGCAGCGCCTGGTTCCTCTCCAGCAGACCGCTCAATACGGGGATTGCTTCATCGACGCGGTTGCAGAGCACCAGCACCCAGCCGTAGGTGTCGATAATGCTGGGCACGCTGAGGCTGTTGCGCTCGGCTATATCGCGCGCCTGCTCGATGTACTTGAGGGCGCGGGCGGGATCGGGCGATGTCGGGTGCTCGGCCAGGAGGCAGGCGAGGTTGTTCAGCGCCTGGAGTCGGGCGGTCACGTCGGCATCCAGCGATTCGATTTCGCGCAGGTACTGCTCATAGATGGCGACGGCCCGGTCGGCCGCCGCGGGCACGGTTCCGATGGCCGCCGTGTATGCCGTGCCGGCGATGCGCAGCAGGTCCAGGCGATGCGCCGGGGGAACCTCGGACATGCGTTTGGCAAGTATCTCATCGATGACGGAGACGGCTTTCTTCACATCCCGCGCGGAGAGATGAACTTGAGCAAGCTGCACCGCCCAGCGCAGATGACGGCGCGCTGACAGACGATTCGCCACCCACTCTGTGCCCATAATGTCGAGCATGCGGCGCGTGAGCGTGGCCGCCCCTTCCTCGTCGCCGCGGTTGTCGATGGCGCTGAGCGCGCTGTCGAAGGCGCGCTCGGCGTCGGGGAGTTTCCCTTCCTGTTTGCGCAGCGCGGCGCCGCGGAGCATGTACACCCACCACGGGATCTGATCCGGCGGGTTGTTCTTCAAGATGCGGTCGGTGACGGATACGACCTGCTCATGCTGTCCCGAGCGCAGCAGGATATCGAGGAAGGTATAGATGGTCTCCGGGTCGCTCGGAGCCATCTTGAGCGCGGTCTGTATGGCATCGAAGGCCTTCTGGAGATTCTGGCGCTGATCCCACATGTCGGCCTCGATCTTCCACCAGCCGGGGTCCTGCGAGAGCTGCGGGTTCGATTTGGCTTCTTCAAGATGGCGTTCGACCATCGGCCATCGCCTGTCGGCGAAATAAAGCTGGATGAGCCGCAGGCGCACGTCCTTGCGCGAAGGATCTATCTGCACTGCCGATTCGAGGACGCGGGCGGATTCCTCGCCCTGGTTGCGCCGCCTGTAGTATTCGGCCAGACCGGCCAGAATGTCCACGTTGGCGGGGCTCAGGTCGCGCGCCCGCTCGAGATCGGCCATCGCGCCGGCCATGTCGCGCTCATCAAGGCGCATCATGCCGCGGTAGTACCAGGCCGCGGCGTACTGAGGATCGTTCTTTATGGACTGGTCGAGATACTGGCGCGCCGACCTGTAGTCCTTCTGTTTCATCTTCAGAAAGCCCATCAGCGCCAGCAACTTCGCATCGCCCGGCGACTTGTCGAGCGCCTCCTGGAGAGATTTCGCCGCGTCGGCCTGCCGGCCCGATTCCACCTGGACCTCTATCAGTTCGCGGCGAAGATCGTGACTGCCGGTGTCGGCCACCAGACGGGACAGTTCCTGTATGGCCTGATCGGTCTTGCGCGCCCGCAGATAGAAGCGCACCATCTGGCGGCGCACCGCCACGGCGTTGCTGCCGGCTCGGGCGACGGCCTCCTTCCACGCCTGCTCGGCCATGGGGAAATACTCGCTGCCCTGTCCCTCGTAGAAATCCGCCAGCATCTGGTAGGGCTCGTGGCGGTTCTTCCATTTGTCGCGAGAAGACAGTTGCCTGATGACCTTCAATGCCTCGTCGGGCTTGCCGGCACGCAGGTGCACACTGGTCATGCGCACGTACAGTATCGCTTCGTCGGGAAACTTCGCGATCGCGTCGGCGAGCGTGGCGCGCGCCTTGTTCAGATAATCTTCGGCCGCCCTCTGATCGTTGCGCGCCGACACCATGAAGTTGGAGCACAGAAGATAGTTGTCCGCCAGAGCCAGCCACGCCCGCACCGAATCGGGCCTGTCCTTGAGGTCCTTTTCGCGGTCGGCGGTGACGCTGCGGGGGTCGCCGTAGTATTCGCCGACGCGCCGCGCCATCTCGCGGAACCATGCCGCCTGCGGCAGCGTGCGCAGCCCCTGAGCGATATACTCGCGAGCCGCGCGCAACTGGTTCAGGGCCAGATTGCATTCCACCAGGCCGCGCAGCGCCTCGTAGCTGTCGAGCTGTCGCTCCAGCGCCCTGGTGTAGCTGTCGATGGCGGCGCGGTGCTGTCCGAGCGCCTGCTGAACCTGTCCGAGCATCACCCAGCTGCGGGCGAACTCGCCCAGTTTCCTGACCAGCTCCTCGGCGCCGCGCAGCGCGCCGGCGGTGTCGCCCTCCGCCAGACGCAGGCGCGTGCGGTAATAAAGCCCGCCGGCCTGGTCCACATCGAGCTTTTCCAGCTTCGGCAGCTGCTGCCTCGCCACGTCGAGCATCCGCTGCTCGATGGCGTGGATGAAAACCAGGTCGAGCAGTCTGCCGTTGTCCGGATGCTGTTTGAGCGTCTCGGCAAGGACGTCGTAAGCCTCGTCGATCCGGCCGTCCTCGCGCAGGAGGTGGTACTTTACGATCGCCTGCCCGACGGGATCGGGATTCTCCTCCGCCTGCTGCCACGCTATCTCCATGCGCTGTTCGGGCGTGGCCCGGCCTTCCACAATCAGTTTGATGATGCGCCATGTGGCGTTGCGCGGCGATTTCTCGAGCACCTGGTCAACAAGACGGGCGGCCTCCTCCCTGCGCCCGTTGCGCAGATGTGAGGCCACCAGCAATTGCGTGGCCGGGAAGTCGCCTTCGCCGCTGGCGAGTTCCGCGCGGCTCAGCGGTTCGGCAAGTTTGTCGCCCGCTTCCGTTTCTCCCAGATAAACCAGCAGGTTCGCTTTATACAGGCGCTGGCGCTCGGTGGTTTCGGGGAAGGACCTGGCCAGCTCGATGGCCTTGTCGCGCTGTCCCGAGGCGATCAGCAGATCGACGCGCAGAACCGCCACCTCCGGATTGTCGGGCAGGTTCTTCTCCAGCCATTCTATGTGCGGACGGGCCTGCTCCAGCAGCCGCTGCCTCGCCAGTAGTCTGGCCAGTTCCAGTCTCGCCGGTGCATGTCCCGGACGGCGCTCGAGGAGTCGAAGCAGCGTGGTCCTCGCCTGGCCGGTCTGTCCGGCGGCCTGATACGCCCGCGAAAGTATGAACATGAGCTCCGGGTCAACCTGCCGTCGCTGGTCGAGCCGTTCGACGGCTTTCTGCATGAGCCGTATGGCCTCCAGGCGGGATTTCGGATCGTCATCGAGGAGCAGTATGCGCGCCCGCAGTTTGAGAAATCTCGGCTCTTCTTCAGCGGCGGCAGCGGCAGCGGTGGTCATGGCGATAGCCTGCCGCAGGCCTTCCTCGATCAGCTGTTTGAGAGCCGGCCGGTCCTTCTCATCCGTTTCGCCGTACACATCGAGCCGCAACTGCACCAGATCGACGAGGCGCCGCGCCTCCAGGTCCATCCTCTGGAGCGCGCGATAGCCCTTGAGCGACGGATCTCCGGCCACAGGGGTGCTCAGCAGCTCTATGGCTTTCTGCCGCCGGGCGGGCTGCCGGCGGAGTATTGCAGCAACCTCCAGCCGCGCCTTGAGGTCCTGCGGACGGCGTTCGATAAGTTTCTCCAATTCCTGTTCCGCGGCGGCGGCATCGCCCAGCTGGCCGACGAGCACGGCATGCTCAACGCACAGTTCCACGTAATCGCGCTGGTCCTCTCTGGCGGCAGCGACGGCCCTGTCGAGTATGGACTTCAGTTCCAGCAGCAGTTCCCGCGGCGGCATCTCCTGTTCGGGGTTTTCCGCGGCATAGATGCGTTTGCGGACCTCATAGTAGCGAAACAGCACGCGCGCATCGTCGCCCGCGGCCGACAGCGCCTGCTCGAAAGCCTTCAGAGCGGCCTGCCGGAGCTGCCTGGCCGCGTCCGGCTCGTTGGCCGCGTCGCGGTCGGCCGCCTGACGAAGGCGGGCCTGGGCTATGTACCAGGAGATGGCCGGCTCCTGGGGCGCCTTGGGCAGCAGCGATTCGAGGACGGTTATCGCGTTTTCGATGGAGGATTCGGTCTGAGCCTTGCCGGCCAGCCATTGTCCGATCAGACCGATCTGTTCGTAGGCTTTAGCGCGTATGTCGGATGAATCAGCACGGGCCAGCGCGCGGGCCTTTTCGCCCAGCGCTACGAACACCTCCGGACGCCCCGGCCGCATTTCGGCAAGGTCGATATTCGCTTCCAGAAGGCGCTTCAGCGCCGGCATGCACAAAGGGTCGTATTCCAGCGCCGATTCCCAGACCTTTATAGCTTTGAAAACTTCGGGCGGATCGGTGCGGCTCAGTTCGTAATGCGCGTCGCCGAGTTTTATCGCCAGGTCTATGTTGGCGGGATCGAATCCGCGCGCGCGGGCGTACTGCTCGCAGGCCGTGCGCCAGTCGCCGGCGGCGGCTGCGCGCTCGGCCGATGCCAACACGTCTCTGATGTTGCCGCGTCGGGAGAGCTTGGCGAGGAGTATCAGGCCGGCAATGCCGCCGAGCACGACCAGCGTCAGGGCGGCCAGAAAAGGCTTGTTCAGACGTCGCGCCATTTCAGATGTCCTCCGCTGTGAGCGCCTTAACGGGAGCCGTACTGCCGCCAGTCCGGCAGCGCCGCCTCTATGTGCGGCAGGGCCACAGCGAGAAAATCCTGCATGCTGCTCCGCGCGGTCATTGCCGTGCTGTTGAGCATCACCATAAGTTCTATCTTTGCATAATATCCATATCGCTGGAGCAGACTCTGGAGAGCCGATCGCACCCGCAGCGAATCTGCCTCGTATCGTCCGTTAACATGAAAGAAATAAACCACCTCGCAGGGAGGCTGCCCGGCCTGGCCTTCGAAAACGATATGCCGCACGGACAGGTCGCGGTCAAGCCCCCACGAGAGCGTCGCGGGCGAGGTGAGTATGTCGAACCCGTCGCCGATGTAACACCTCTCCGGTATGTGGGCGACCGTGTCGGCCTTGCCGGTGTAATAGGTCAGCCCGAGGTTCACTATAGCGGCCGGGTTTATGCGCCGCAGGCGTATCACTTCGGCCTTCTGCTCGGGCAGGCTCCTGCCGTGCAGGAGCTTCTGGAGTTCGCCGACGGTCATGCCCACACCAACGGCGTTGATGTAGGTACAGAACAGGTATTTATCGGTACCGAGAGCATCGAGCACATCGGGGTCGATAGTTTCCTCGCGCGCGGCCTGCACCCAGGTTCCGATAACCTCGGGCATTGCCTCAGCAAAGCTCATGCGCATGGGCACGGCCTGTTTTTTGAAATGCAGGCGCAGCACGCCCACGGCGGCATTAAGCCCGGCGGCAGCGGCCACCAGTACGATGGCGGCGACGACGAACGCACGATGGCGCAGCGCAACTCCGGCGGCGCTGCCCAGCGCGGCGCGCCAGTCGGGGGCGGCGGGATGCTGTGTTTCGTCTTCGTATTGCCGGGTCATTTATGCTCGCCGCTTTCCGGTTTGTCCGACCGCGATGCCCTGCCGGCACCGCTCAGCCGCAGCGTGGCCGCCGCGAGCTGTTCCGAAACGTTGGCGCCGCCGGCAGAGGCCTGTCTGCCCGCTTCGATCACCAGCACGCGGTCGCGCGCCGTGGTCTGCGCAGCCGGCTGGCGACGGTCGGTTTCCTCTATGAACAGATTGTCAATAATCCAGCCGACAAGCAAGATCAGGAAAAACGCGGGCACCAGCATGAACATGCCCACGAACTGGTGGGCGAAGCTTTCCGAGAGTTTGCGGCTGACGTAGTGATCCAGCAAACCCTGGCCGGCAACGCGCATGACGTTGCAGAAAATGGCGATGGGGATGGCCGACAGGCTGATGATGATCTTCTGCCACAGCGGTCTTGACGAAAGGAATGCCACCGCCGCGCCGACGGAGATGAAGGTCATCAGCGATTTCAGTCCCGCGCAGGCTTCGGCGACATTCAGCACCCTTCCGCCCCCGATGTACAACTTCGTGCCGATGCGCATGGCATCGACGCCCGTCATGCGCAGAGCGTGAACGGCAACGCTGGCGGCAAGCTGCTGAAGCGGCATGGCCACCCAGCTGTAAACCAGTCCCGGCCAGGGGATGGCGCACACCAGAAAGGCGATGGGAAACCATGCCGTGCGCATGACCTGCCAGCCGCACAGCAGCAGCACCACGCCGAACAGCGTTACCACCATGCCGAAGTCCTTGAGAAAGTCGTTCTGGCCGGGATAAATGGCCCAGCCGTAGAACGCCACACCCCACAGCATGGTAAACATGCCGAACCACCCGCTGGAACGCGGAGCGGCGTCGAGGGTCCAGTGCTGAAGCCGCCTGCCGCCGGGCCCGATGCCGCGACCGGCGCAGAACGCGAGCAACAGCGTTGCCACCGAGATCGCTGCGAGGCTGCCGCCTGCGATCGTGCGCAGTAATCCCGGCTGCACCAGCGGTTCATAGAAGACGACGGCGAAGAACGCCAGTCCCCAGATGACGATCTGTATCTGGAGCCATATGCCCAGTGCCTTCGCCAGGGGCGATGAGCGGCCGGGCGGGGGCGGATTGAGAATCGCGTCCCAGTTCAGGTACAGATACCACACGCCTATCACCGGAACGAAGAACGAGTGAAGCCAGTTGGATTCGCCTGTGAAGGGATTGGTCTTGAGCCACAGGCGGCGCAGGTTAGGCCAGAACAGCGCGGCCATGGCGGCGGCTATCACCGCCATGCGCAGCCAGACCGACAGCCTCAGGCCCCACAGGAGCGGCTCGGAGGGCTGTGTACATCTGGCGTTCTCCAGCGGCAATGCCTGCGCGTCGTTGCTCATGCGGGCGTACCACCGTCAACATGGCTCCGGCATTAGAATCGCTGTTTCTGTGCCGGGGCGTAGTTCCTGTCGTACAGGAACCCGAAGCCGTAGGTCATCCTGAAGGCCCCGCGTATGGCCGCCAGGAACGGCGGATACCAGTCCGTGCCGACGACTATGACGTCGTTGGGCTTGAGATAGATGTCGGGCTGGCGTCCCTCGAAAACCTTTTCCAGATCCACCCTTACGAACAACTCGCTGTCGCCGACGCGGCGGATGACGTCGGTCTTTGCCGGAACCGCCAGGCCGTCGAGCATACGCGCCGCCGTTATGGCCTGCTTCAGGTTTATCTTCTGGCCGGTCATATTGTAGGCACCCGGCGCGCCAACGTGTCCGCCGACGTAGTAGAAACCGGCCACGGGCGGGGGCACGATTATGACGTCGTTCGGCCGCACGACGATGTTATAGCGCAGATCGCCATTGCGCAGGGCCTGAAGCGGCACGCGGATTACGCGCTGGTCCTCGTCGGATTTCAGCGCCGCCCCGAATTCGTAGGGGGGCTGAACCGGCTCGCTGGCGGCAGGCGCAGCGCTGTCGACAGCAGGCGCGGCGCCCGGCGCTGCTGCCGGGCGTGTGGCGCCGATGAGCATGGGTTTGCCTTCCACAAGTATGAACTTCTCATCTGGAGGCGCCGGTGCGGGCGCGGCCGGACGCGTGTCCTGCGATGCCGCAAGCACGGGCATATGCTTGCGGCCGGACTCGCCGTGCGGCGCCAGCGGATCGACCGCAGGCTGTGTCGCCGGCGGCTGCCCGTCCGAAGCGGGGCGGGTGGCCGGCTTCTCGCTGGCTACCTTGCGCACCACATACAGGTATTCGGGGTTGGCATTGACATCCATCGCCTGCACAAGGGCATTGAGAATGCGGAAATCGGAATCGACTATGACGTACTGCCCCGGCCGGTTGACGGCACCCATGATGTTGAACGTGCGCTGCCGCGCCTCGACGACCTGAACCGATACGCGGGCGTTCTGGAGCAGGTCGGCCTCGCGGTATTTCTGGGCAATCGCCTTCTGAAGCTGCGGCTCTGTCAGGCCGGCCGCCTTTATGGGCTCGGGCAGCATGGGCAGACTGAGCATGCCCGTCTCGCTGACGCGCACCGTGCGCACCGATTCCACGCCGCCTGCCGTCAGGTCGAATATCGACACGGAAAGCAGATCGTTGCGCCCGATGACATAATCCGCAGCTATGACCTTGAGGTCGTCGGGGCGCACATCCTCGGCGCCGGGAAACTCGGTGTCGGCCTCATCGATGGGGTCTATGCTTTTTAGGATGGGCACCACAAGCCGGTCGCCGCGATCGCGCACCACCGTTGACTGGTCGAGCCAGCTCTTGCACCCGCCCGTCCACAGCAGGCCGATCGCCGTCAGCCACGCCGCGGCGCGCAGCGGCGCGACTCGTCCGTGTGCCGCCGTCAAGGTTGCTTCTGCACTGCGCACGTTGTCGCTCCTTTCCTGTGTTGTGTTCTCCCTCACGCAGCGCGGCCGGCGTTCGTTCAGCCGCGCCGGTATGAGTCTTCGGACAGCTGCGGTATTCGCTCAGGCAACCGTCCGGGCTGCCGCGCTACAGCATTGCGCGGAAACGGCGCGGCGTCAATTGTATTATGCCCGACGGCGTGCAGGTCCGCCGTCCGTAACATACTCCAGCACGCCGCAATCCGCAGGCGAAGCCCCGCGGCGCCTATCCTGCGGCGGCGCAGTCTGATGGACCAGCGCCGCCCGCGGCTCGCCGCAGGTCATCGCGCAACGCGAAACACGCGCAATTGCCGCACACGACTTACGATGTCTGCATCGGTCCGGCGCAGCGGCTTCTTCAGCAAATCCTGACGCGCGCGCCGGCATGCGGTCGTCGTCATGCACCAGTGTACAAGCGTTTTCCCGCCGCCGCGCCTTTCATGAAACAGCTCTTGTCCGCGCAGGCCGTCCGATAACGGCCGGCCGGCGCAGACCACGTGACGAGCGATGTTATCCGGCGCGGGCATCAGTTATCGGCCGCGATGCTTATGCCCAGCACGTTGCATACGGCGCGCTCGATGCTCAGTGGCAGCGGCAGGTCGCTGCCGTCGCTCGGACGATTGAGAATATGCCACGTGCCCGTCCGGGGATTGCGCATGACAAGCGTTGTAGAACCGCCGCCGTCGAGGTTGATGGCCTTCCAGCAGCCCAGTCGCTGAAACTCGGCGCCCAGCTCGGCTGTGGTCATGCCTTCGGAAAACCCTTTGCGGCGTCCGTCAACCACCAGCAGGACGAGCATCGCGCCCTCGCGGTCGATGCCGGCGGCGGTGCGCGGATGACGCACGTTGTCGCCGGGCAGAGGGCGGCCCTCATCCAGCACGAGCCTGTTTCCGCCGACGACCTGCCAGGCATCCTGCGGCAGGGGGCGGGCCGGCCCTATGGACACTCTGCCGGTCCTGTGGACCACCAGGGCGTACCAGTTCTCCGCTTCGCCTGCGTTCCACAGCACGCCGTCGGTCATGGCGGGCCCCACGGCCCGCGACCAGTTGCCCTCGAACCAGCGAAACTGTCTGCCGTGGACTAATCTGGTATCGCGGCCGAGGAAGAAATCGCCGTTGACGGCGATGTCGAACCCCTCGCGACGGGCAATGGCGCTGGAGGGTCTGAGAACGGTGGTCCACGGTCCGTCGCCGTCCGGGTCGTCATCAGCCCGGGCGACCTTGAGGGTTATGCGGGGGTTCCTCAGGTCTATGGCGACGATGTGGATGTGCAGCGGCGGATTGCTGCGTACTTCGTGGCGATACGTCACGCCCGCAAAGGGCTGTGTGGACGGGAAGTCGGCCCTCGCGACGGCGCGGCACGCCGCCAGTGCCACAAGCAGCGACAGCACGATTCGCGCAAGCCGCATTTGCCGCATTGTAGCCGGTGCGGGCCGCCGATTCCGGCGCATCAGTCGATCTTTATCGAGCCGCGGTGGAAGCGCGTTACGATGTTGGGGTCCGGGCAGAGGGAGATTTTCGCCTCGCTCTTTCCCTCGTAATCTATCAGGGAGAGCACGTAGCGTATGCTCTCCAGCCGGGCGCGTTTCTTGTTGTTGGCCTGCACGATGATCCAGGGGCTGAAACTGGTGTGGGTGCGGCTGAAAACCTTTTCCTTATAGACGGTGTACAAGTCCCACATTTCCTGCGCCGTGGCGTCAAGGGGACTGAGTTTCCACTGTTTGAGCGGATTCTTGCGCCGGGACTCGAGCCGCGCCAGTTGCACCTCGCGCGATATGGAGAACCAGAACTTGATGAGAATTATGCCGTCTTCGACGAGCATATGTTCGAACTCGGGCACCTGGCGCATGAACTGCTCGTATTCCTCGCGCGTGCAGAAGCCGTTGACCGGCTCGACGATCCCGCGGTTGTACCAGCTGCGGTCGAAAAACACGATTTCGCCGCGATTGGGCAGGTGCTTCATGTAGCGCTGGAAATACCACTGCCCGCGTTCTTCCTCCGTGGGCTTGGGCAGCGCTACGACGCGCATCGCGCGGGGGTTGAGGTGTTCGGTGAACCGGCGAATGGTACCGCCTTTTCCGGCGGCGTCGCGCCCCTCGAATATTATGGCCAGCCGGCGCCCCGTCTGCTGTATCCAGCGCTGGAGTTTGACCAGTTCTATCTGGAGCAACTCGAGGTCCTGCTCATATTTCAGCGCCTTCTTGATCTTGCTGACATCTATTCTCCTGGATCGCAACAGCCGTATGAACTCGCGCGAACGGTGGATTCCGGCAATCTCTTCCGGCGTCAGGACCAGAGTCTCCGCGGCGGGTTCCACGCTGCCCGCGGCCGGCGGCGCAAAAATGCCGGCGATGACCTTCGTCCCCTCATCGCGGAGCTGTTCGTCCGAGATTTCCTCCTGCGCGGGCGACTGCTGCTGGCCGGCGCTGTCTGTCTGGCTCATCCGCATGACCTCCCTACGGCGCCGAGTTGCGCGGCCGCTGTCCCCGACAAATCGCGGCCTGTTGTGGCATCGGCCGGGTGCGGTATCACCTTGGGAAAACAGCGTGCGGAAGAAAGTCCGATAATGCACCGCGGCGCGAGCGACGCGGCGTCCGGAGAACTTCCGCTTCCGCGGCCGGACGCTCAGCAAGAAAACACAACGCCGCCTGCCAGCGCTAGTTGGATGCCTGCGGGCGAGGCGCCTTCCATGAATATGCCCTGGGAGAATCCGGGAAGGCCAGCTGGTCGAAGCGCCGCTCGACCGTCCTGCCGAAGAGCACTTTGTCGGCGAAATCGAGCAGCACGTTGAAGTCGGCCTCGTTATGCTCGTGCTTGCCCTCGCGGAAGTAGATGCCGATGCGATCGCCGGCGCCCAGGAAATCGAACACCTCTTTCGCCGCCAGATATGTCTGCTGAGTGCCCTCGGGATTCGCCCACAGGTCGCCGAGCGCCTCGGTCGTCAGCAGAGCGCGGGGCGCCACAAGCGCCTTGAGCGAATGCTGGTCGAAGGGCAGCCGGTCAACCCGGCCGATGAAGTCCCTGAATCGCGGGTGGAACCAGAACGGGAAGTTCTTGAGTATGGCGGCGATGTCCTCGCTGCCTTTGGCCTGAAAGCGGTAGCAGCCGGCGCCGCCGCAGCCCGAATTGTTGGGGACGGTGAGGGCGATGCGCTGGTCGGTTGCCCCGGCCAGCAATACGGCTTTCCCGCCGCGCGAATGGCCGGTCGCCACGATGCGCGCCTTGTCAACATCGGCGCGCGTGTGCAGATAGTCAACAACCCTGTGAAAACCCCACGCCCACGCGGCCAGCGCCGCGCAGTCGTACTCCGGATACACGACATAAATGCCGCGGCTGCGATCGTTCTTGTCGGGAGCAACCTGCGTGCGGTCGAAGTCGGCCAGCATGTATCCTCGTTTGATTATGTTGGCGACGATAGGCTCGGATAGACGTTTCCAGCACACGTCGCCTCTGATTATGGCCGGGAATGGACCCTTGCCCGCCGGAATGGTCAGAAAGACGGTAATTTCGATTCTGCCATCGGCCATGCTCAGCACGATTTCTTTTTCCACCGCGCCGAGAGCTTCAATACTCTTCGACGATACCTCGCGTGCGGCAATGGAAGGGGGTGCTGGAGGCAGGTGTCCGTATTGATAATAAAGGATCGCCGCGAGCAGTTCCTGGCGACGCCTGGTCCAGTCATCGCGCGTCCTGACCGGAGATCCGTCGTTGAACACGAACGGATTGGGCAGCTCCGCGACGGTCGGAAGCTGATCCACCGACGGCAGGTCCTTCACTCCCGGCGGCGCTGCGTACGCGACACCGGCTATCAGGACAACGCTCCACGTAATCACGATGATCGACAGGCTTGACATAAGATGGCTCCCCGTGTTCATGCGACATAGATTAATCTGCGGCAGGCACCCGCGACAACAACGGCGGTCGAATCGCCGGCACGGCCGTCTGGAAGGGGCCGGCACATTCCATACAATGCTGGCGTAGAGAGACTGGCGATGAGGTCGCATCAGGCATTGGGCAACCGGCCCTGTCAGTTGTCATCTACCGGCGTTCCAGAGCCATGAACAGGCACGGCGAGAACCATGAACCGGCAAATACTCACTCGGCGCGGGATGCTGCGTATCGCAATGCATAGCGCCGCGGCCGCGGCGTTGGCACCCTTGCCGCTGGCGTACGTCAGGCGCGTCGGGGCAGCGGACAGCCAGCCCCCGCCGCGTCCGAACTTCGTCGTGCTGCTGGCCGACGACCTCGGCTGGGGCGACATCAGCCTGCACGGAGGAAAGACGCCCACACCGCATATCGACGCGTTTTTAAAGGAGAGCGTACAGCTCACGAGTTTCATGACCTGCCCCGTGTGTTCGCCCACGCGCGCGGGGCTTTTGACAGCAAGGCACCACCTGCGCGTAGGCGCAGGACCCAAGACCGGCGGTGAGCTGGATCCTGCCGAGACGACCCTCGCCGAGGCGCTCAAGGCTCACGGCTACGCGACAGGCATCTTCGGGAAGTGGCATAACGGCGACGATCCCGACACGCCCGCATTCCGCGCGGCGTGGGAGTTGGCCTTCAAGGACATGCCCAACAAACAGTTCCAGGGCGGGCACGGCGTAAACGCTCATGGCTTCGACGAAGCGTGGGTGTACTACGGCGGCGGAGCCGACTATTTCACGCGCCGTACCGTGGGCGGCAGGGGGCCGGTGAGCTGGTGGCACAACCGCGAATACCGTCCCGACGACAAAGGCTACACCGACGACCTTGTGGTCCGGCAGGCGATCGAGTTCCTGCGGGCTAACAGGGAGCGCCCGTTTTTCTGCTACGTGCCGTTTCATCTTGTGCACAGTCCGCTCCAGGCCAGGCCGGATGAACTTGCCCGCGTTCCGGCCGATTTCGCCGACGCCGATCGCCGGACATACGCGGCCATGCTCACGGGGATCGACGACCGCGTGGGCGCTATCCTCCGCGAGATCGACGCTCTGGGGCTGCGCGACAACACCGTGGTGTTGTTCTTCAGCGACAATGGCGCTACTCAGACCGGCAGCAACGCTCCGCTGCGTCTCGGAAAACACTCGGCCTACGAGGGCGGGATACACTCTCCGGCCGCCATCCGCTGGCCAGCCGGGCGCCTGACGCAGCGCAAGTATGATGGTCTTATGGGCTACCTGGACGTCATGCCGACCTTTCTTTCCATGGCCGGCCTGCCGCCGGTAAAAGGCAGGCCGGTGGATGGCCGGGACGTCTGGCCCGCGCTGCGCAGCAACGGAGCCAGTCCGGTAGAGTCGTACTACTGGGTGTGGGACGATTACGACGTCGTGCGCACTGCTCAATGGAAGCTGTTCCGCTATTTCGACCGGGTGGAACTCTACGACATCCGCAAGGACCTGTCCGAGACGACCAACGTTGCCGACAGACATCCGGAGGTCGTCAGGGAAATGACGGCTCTGCTGGAGACATGGCGACAGTCCACGGGCGTAGCGCTGATGCACCAGGCCCCGAAACTGACGTCCCCAGCCGAACCGGCGCCGGAGGGCGAGGTTCTCGAGGTTCTGGCCACGGTTGAGCACGAGGGCAAGCCCAGGGACTCGGTTCTTCTACCGGTGGCCACCAGGTCTATGGCTATTCGCCCCGGGGATTATCTGGAGTTCGACATCTGCATGGCCGCCGACAGTCTGCCCGGCGGCTTCTACCTGACGCCGTTCCGCACGAACAAGCCGCCCATCTTCAACCGCCGCAGGGGCGTAGACCAGTTCGGCCGACTACAGGCCGACGGTCCGCCCACGCGGGGCAAGCCCGGCACATGGGAGCGGCGGGTCATCGGACTGGGCAGCGAGGCTCCCACGGCACTGGCCCGCTATGGCGTAATGCTGATGGGTGCAAAGCCGGGAAGGCTGCATTTCTACCTCGACAACATCCAGGTTCGACGGGCCGACGGCTCTGTGGTTCCGATCTGGACCGGCGCCAGGGACACCCGCTATCAGAAACCTGAGCCGCAGCCGCGGTTCACGAACATTGTGGTGCGGGCCGTCGCTCTGGACGCGGTGAAATAGCGCCGCGCGCAATGCGCCCGCCTCGGAAGAGCACGCGATGAAAAGAACGGCTTTTGCATGGGCGGTTGTGTTCTTCGCAACGGCAGCGGTCGGAGGGGCCGAGGCCGGATTTGCGGTGAAGCCGGGTGTATCGCAGTCCGCGGGCAAGTACGTCATCACCTTCGCTCTGACAAAGCCCGTGGATGTCGAAGTGGCGATACTGGATGCGGAAGGACGCGTTGTACGGCATCTGGCGGCCGGCATGGCGGGCATCGGGCAGTCGCCGCCGCCGTTGCGCGACGGTCTGACGCAGTCGCTCGAATGGGATGGAACGGATGACGCGGGCAACCCCGCTGCCAACGGGCCTTTCCGTGCGCGCGTGCGCCTTGGCATGAAAGCGCAGTTCGATTCGTTCCTGCTGTTCGACCCCGACGCCACGCCGGCAGTTCGCAGCCTGGCCCTTGGGCCATCGGGCGAACTGTACGCCTTCTATCACGATCCCACCGCCAACGGCAATCAGGGGGGAGTAAAGGTAAAGGTTCTGGACCGCCAGGGCAGACACGTTCGACAGATCCTGCCTTTTCCGGCCGACCTGCCCTATGACCGCATAAAGGCCACGGGGGCCTTTCAGGACGAGCAGGGCGATCTGGTTCCCCACTGTCATAACTGGCACACGCTGAGCTTTTATCCCGACACCATCCTGGCGCGCGGGCGCAGCATGTCGGATTTCAGCCAGCCGGTCGTGGACGGGCGCGGGCGGCTGCACTGGATCATCGACGGAGGGCGTTTGTGCAGTCTTGAAGCGGACGGATCGCTGGCCTACGCCACATTTCTGAGCGAGCCGCTTTTTCCCGGGCTCAAGGACTCTGAGCGCGGCAGGCCCGCGCTGGCGCTCAGTTCCGACGGGAAATACCTTTACGCCGCGGGCATCCACGCCGGGCGGTACGATGCCAACCGTCCCGTGCCGTGTGTCTGGCGCATAGATCTTGCCACACGCACGGCGGAGGTGTTTCTGGGGCGAGTCGATCAGGCCGGCAACAGCGGCGATCTGTTCACTGCACCGCGCGGAGTGGCGGTCGCGGGCGGTCTGCTGTATGTGGCGGATCCCGGCGCCGACCGCATCGCGGTTTTCAGGGAATCCGACCGTTCGCTGGCAGGGGAGTTGAAACTGAAACTGCCGCATATCGTGCAGGTTCATCCGCGCACGGGCGAGCTTTACGTATGCGCATACGTGCCTGAGGCGGAGCCGAGCAAAGACGGCAAATGCCGCATCAAGGACGCGCGGTTGCTGAAGTATGCGGACTATCGGGCGGAAAAGCCGACGTACGAAGTCGATCTGCCGCGGACTGGTCTGAGCCCCAATGACGGAACACACCGCATAGCGCTGGATGCCGGCGCCGACCCGCCGCTGGTGTGGGTGCCGGGCATTCCCTACGCGCGCAGCGGATCGCGCCTGAGCTGTTACCGCGACACTGGCAGGGGATTCGAACGGGTGGAGTTGTATGAGCCGACAAAGCCGTGGGGCGAGGGCGCGCGCGATCTGCTGCTGGACCGCCGCCGCGGCGAACTTTACGTCAAAGTGCAGGGCGAGCGGTGGTATCAGATCGACGAAAAGACCGGCGCAATCCGGCGTGTGGTGATGTTTCCGAGGAACGAGGGAGGCCCGTACATGGCCTCTTCGGGATCGCAACTGGGCGTGGATTCCGACGGCAACTACGTTACTCACTGCTGGGGGCAGAATGCGGGCCTCATGCGCTGGTCGCGCTTGCTGCGCTCGCTGCCCTGGGAGGGGTCAGCCACCCATCGCACCGACTGGGGCGGCATGATGACGTTTCAACTGAACTACATGGCAATTCACAGGAACGAAATATACGTCATAAAGCCGACCAGCGGCCCGCATCATCTGGACGTGTTCGACATGGCCATGCACTTCAAGCGCCGCGCAGTATGGAATGTGCGCCGTGGGAGTTGCCCGCGGGTGGACGCTTGGGGAAATATCTACATAACCGTGCCGCTCCGGCCGACGGACCGCGATTTTCCGCCGTTCTTCGACGGCAAACTCGGCAAGGTGCCCGACTATTACCGCAACATCGGAGAAGGGCATTACTGGTACGTGTACATGTACGGCAGCCTGGTGAAGTTTCCGCCGCAGGGTGGGGCATTCTACTGGACGGAAACGGACAAGCAGCGCAACGACGTTGCCGGCCTGCCCGAATCAATTGCGCAACAGCCGCGCCGGGCGTTTCAGTACTTCCATGAAGGCCGCTATCCGCACAAGCCCTGCGAAGTTCAGGGCGCATCATGGGTGCGTTTCGGCTATTCGCCGTACTCCGAAACCTACAACATCGGCACGCCGGCGTGCATGTGCGAGGGAACCGGATTCGATATCGACGCGTACGGCCGCGTGTTCTATCCCAATGCCTGCCAGTTCCGCGTGGAGATGGCCGACGCGGCGGGCAATTTCCTCACGTCTTTCGGCAAGTATGGCAACCAGGATTCCGGCGGTCCCGGTGCCCGCGTCGGCAAGATCGAGATACCTCTGGGCTGGCCTACGTATGTTGCCGTGTCGGACGACTTTGCATACGTCAACGACACCATCGGCATGCGGGTGGCGAAGGTGAAACTGGCATGGCACGCCGAGGCGACGGCGGCCATCGGACAATAGATGTCCTTGCGCGGGGGCTGTGCGGGTCGGGGCAAGCGCCGGCAGGCGCCGGTCAGCGGCCGCGAGAAACGGGTCTTACCTGCACAGCGCGCCGCGGGCGCATCGGGCAGACCGCCTCGCAGGCGCCGCAGCCGGTGCAGCGCGACTTGTCCACGCGCGGGCGGCGGGAGAACTCGTCGGGGCTCTCGATGTCGATCGCCTGATACGGGCACTCGGCCATGCACAGGGTGCATTCGCGGCCGGAGGCCATGAGACACGTATCGAGATCCACCTCTGCCAGGCCGATCACAGTGCGGCGTTTGTCCTCCGCGCCGAGCCGGCGTATCGCGCCGCTGGGACAGACCTGGCCGCACGCCCGGCAATCCGCGCGGCAGAAGCCGCTCTCGAAGCTCAGTACCGGCGTCAGCAGCGACGCGATGCCGAGGCCGCCGGTGTCGTGGCGGATGATCCGCGACGGGCAGGCGCGTACGCAGTTGCCGCAGCGGACGCACATGCCCGCAAAACGCGCCTCTTCGACGCTGCCGGGCGGGCGCAGCGGCCGGTCGCCGCCGCGAGTCCGCCGCGCCAGTGTCGCTGCGGCCAGGCCGCCGGTTGCCGCCAGCACTGTCCGGCGGGCCAGACCCGCGCCGGCGACCTCGGCGGGGGAGTTGTTATCGTCCGCGCGTTTCCGCGCCAGCGCGCGACCCGCCGCCCGCAGCATGTCCTGCGTGCCGCCCAGAGGGCACAACCGCCGGCACCACAGATCGCCCGCCAGAACGTCGATAAGCAGCGCCACGGGAGCAGCGCACGCCCCCAGCACGACGGCAATGTGCAGCGGGCCGTGAAATACGCCGAAGATCGCCGCGAACATGGCCAGCGGGTCCAGCCACAACAGCAGCGGATAGCCCAGCAGCGCTCCGCCGAGATTTATCATTGCGGCCCACTGTCCTATTGGCGGCGCCGTTGGCCAGGGACGCGGGGCTGTGGATACCGGTCTGAGCACGTCGCGCACCAGCCCTATGGGACATGCCCAGCGGCAGAACCAGCGCGGTCGCAGCACGCACAGCACCGCCACCGGCGCACAAGCGAGGGCAACAGCGCCAGCCGTTCTTGCTGCCACGGCCGCACAGATGGAAACGTGGGGACTGACGGCAACCAGCACCGCCCGCGGCCAGGCCGCCCTGATCAGCGGGACGGCCAGAACCACCGCACCCGCGAAAAAGAGAATGCGTATCGCCGTGCGCATCATGCGGTGGCGGGATCATGCATCTGCGAACGCACGCTGGCCGTCGCGGAATGTCCAGCAGTCATTACTTCACCTCCGCGTTCAGCAGACCGTCAGCCCAGATAGGCGCCCTGCTCCAGCAGCAGTTTGCGCAGCGCCGGGATTTCCACATCGCGCGGCCGGCACCCGCTCCTGACAGCCAGCGCCGCGGCTGCACCGGCGGCGTGGCCGGTGGTAAGGCATGGGGCTATCAGCCGCATGTCCTCGATGAGCTTCTCATCCACACACACGCATCGCCCTGCCGCCAGCAGGTTATCCAGCCTGCGCGGGACCATCACGCCGTAGGGTATGGACCACTCGGCATGCTGCGCGTTCTGGGCACCGCCGACGCCGATTGTGTCGTCAAACTTCTTTCCCGCGCGCGTGTCGGCCCAGGTAAGCTGATATGTTCCGGCCAGCAGGCGCGATATCCGTACCCCCAGTTGCGGCGCCGTCTGGAGCAGAAAGAGCTTCTCGCCGCCTTCCGTCTTGCGCAACTTCTGCACGCGGTTGAAGATGGCCCGGCGATGTTCCATCTCCAGTCGCGTCAGTTCGGCGATATCCAGGGCGTTGGTGCTCGGCCCGCGCAGATTGACCCACAGCACCCCGGGCAGCGGTTCGACGCCGCCCAGCGATTTGAACCCGGCCTCGGCGAGTTTCTTTCTGTCAGCGCGATCGACATTGCCCAGCCGGTGCACCAGACCTATCGCGTGCAGGCGCTGTTCGTGTTCGGCGCCGGCCGCGGCAAAGACATCGCCATCGCCGGTCGCGTCGATCACAACCTTCGCCAGCACCGCCTGACGTCCGCTCTTGCTCTCGAAAACCACGCCGCGGATGGCATTGCCGTCCATGACCACATCGGCGGCCCAGCAGTGAAGCATCACCTTCACCCCCGCCTCGCGGATCATCTCATCCATCATGTACTTGGTGGCTTCCGGGTCGGTGGTGGGGTTGTGTTTTCCCGGGCCGTAGTTGCATATGGCGCCGTCTATCTTCGTGAGGCGATCGAGCAGCTCGCCTCCGATGCCGCGCATAACCTGCACGAGCTGGCCGCCGTTGCGGGCATGCGTGCTGATAACCAGAAGCACCAGCCCGCCGGTCCACTGCCCGCCAAAGTACCCGTAGCGCTCCATCAGCGCGGTGCGCGCCCCCGCGCGGGCCGCGGCGACGGCGGCGGCAAAACCGGCCGGTCCGCCGCCCACGACAAGAACGTCGGCTTCGTGATACACGGGCAGCGGGCGCTGCGGCTGAATGACCTTACCGTCAACGACTGTCGCCGGGTACCGCGGTACGTTGGCGGTGGGGATGAGCTGGTTTTCCTTCGCCGGACCACGCCCCGCGGGCGCCGGCAGTTCGTCGGCCACCAGACGCCGGGCCAGCGGCGCACCAAGGCCGGCCGCGGCCATCATACGCATCAGTTGACGGCGCGTCAGAGGGGTGTCCATCTATCGCTGCTCCTCGGAAAAACCGGCGTGCTCGAGTTCTGATGTCGTTGCCGCCGAAGGCTATTGTGCGGGTTTCGATCCGAAAACGCCAAGGACGATTCGTTTGCCATCCCACGAGATCGTCTGGCCGCCGATTATGACTTTGCCGCCCTCTGCCCTGGGCTGGCCGGCTTTGCCGCCCAGCGCGAGAATGCTGAAACGGGTGCCGCCGGCATCGATGCTGCCGGAGGCGGGAGCGCCGGGGCCGGTCATCACCAGCAGCGCATCAGCACCGCTGGCACGACTGAAATCGATGGCCAGGCATGAACCGTCACCGGTGATCATGACGGTCGAGCCGTCTTTTGCCGGCGCGAAATCGCTCTTGAAACCGCCGGTTATCGTTCCCCATTTCGTCTTTTTCCCGGCGTGCTGGATGGTGAGGGTGTTCTCGGCCTTGCAGCCGTAATTGCCGCGCACGCTCCGGGTGAGGATGGAGATTATCACGTCGCCGGCGTCCTGCCAGCGGTTGCGCCATGCATAGAATCCGGCCTTGTCATCCATCACGGCATGAGGCAGCACTTCGCCGGGATTCTTTTCCGCCATGCCGACAGGCCAGTTGACATACGCCAGCACGGAATGATGGGGATACGGGCTGGGAGCATCCAGCCCGAAACCGCCCTTCGCGTCGGCTTCTCTGAGGCCGCTGTGGTTATAGAACCACAGCATCGCCGCCTGCTGTTCGGGGGTGGCAACGCCGAACCCGATGCCGAAGTAGCCTCCGCCGCTCAAGCCGGTCCGCGCCCATATGTTGTGCGGATATTCCCCGCGCTCGGGGAAACTGGCGCGGAAGTTGGCGGGATTGCCGCCCAGGGCAGTCAGGAAGAACCATTTCATGTTCATCCATTGCGCGTAGGGACGGGGAGTATAGAAGTCCTTGCCGCCGGCCACGCGCCATGCCTGTATGGCCGTGAGCAGTGCTATGTGGCTGGACATGGACCCCGTGCCGTCGCCCTCGACGTAGAAGCCACCTGAGCCCCAGCCCTGTGTGAGTTGCACCTTTATCGACTGCTCCGACGCCTTCAGAAGCGGCCCGATCTTCGCCATGTCCACGCCGGGATCATTCATTATCGCCAGAACTGCCAGCGCGCCGCCCCCCACGATCATGCCCCAGTGGTTGGACCCGGGATGCTGGCGGTCGCCGCGCACCAGCTCCGGCAGGCTCATCCACTTGCCGGGGTTGTACTCGGCAATCGCCCTGGCCACCTTCACGCGATAATCCTCGTCCCAGCCGTCATAGCACAGGTCGTATCCCACCGCCGTCCAGCCCAGCGACGGACCGGCGCGCAAGGCGCCGTTGGGATTCTTAAAGCCGTAGCGCGTGTCGAAATTGGGCACGCCTTCAAACGCCTTCTCCATGCATTGTCGGCCGAGATCCGCGTACCGCCGGTCTCCGGTGAGCTGATAGAGCAGGCCGAATCCCGCCACATGCGAGAAACTGTATATGCCCGCCTCGCCGCCCTCCTCATCGCCTGCCGCCTTAGCAGGGGCGCCGATCTTCGGCATGCTCGTGCCGTCGGAACCGTTGAGCTGCACGCGCAGACGCTTGATGATGGCCTGTCCCTCGGGAGTGTTCATCCGCTGGCGCAGTTTCTCGAGATCCGTTTTTCGGAACAGCAGTCGCGGATGCTCGCCGCCCTGTACGGGCACGAAGCCCGGGACGTCGGCCGGCCACGCAGACCCGGAAAACCTGTCATCCACGGTTTTCGGCTGGGCCGCAAAAGCCGATGCCGCCAGAGCGATCACTGCTGCAACACCGACAAACAACGACTGAACCTGTCGCATGGTGGCCTTCCTGATCTTACCGTGTCGCTTGCGCGGCGCCACACAGATCGCCGCGCGGACAGTTTCGCGAGATCGCTGTAGCGCGATCGTCATGCATCTACTACATCCTCGCCCGGCCGTTGTGGCCGCCGGATGCGGGTTGTCATGGTTCGTCGTTTGCGGGCATCAGTGGAGGCAATCTGCCATCGAGGTAATCCTGAAGAAACGCTGCGGCGGCGAGGGCGTCAAGCCGCCGGCGCCGTGTGGCGCGGGTTATCCGCTCGCCGGCGCGTTTTCTGGTTGCCAGATGCTGCTCCGCCGCGAAACTGCTGAGCCTCTCGTCAACGAAGATCACCGGCAGGGCGCAGACTGTCCGGAGGCGCCGTCCCCATGCGATGGCCTTTTGGGCCGCCGGACCGCGCGTGCCGTCCATATTCAGGGGAACGCCGACCAGTATGCGCGCACAACCCTCCCGCCGCGCCGCCTCGGCAACCACCTCGACGGCATGCTCCTCAGAACGCACATCGACTACCTTCAGCGGGGTGGCCAGCGTCCCCGAATCATCGCTGACGGCCAGGCCGATGCGCCTGCTGCCCGGATCTACGGCAAGGGTTTTCAACTGCCCGCTCCGCTGCGCTGCCCTCTGCAAACCGGCATCAGGTGAAACGGTCGCCGGTCTGCCGGTGTACCTGCTCCACCAGATTCTTCACCTTCTGCGCCTCGCGCCGCGGGCATATCATCGTCACATCGCGCGTGTGCACGACGATCATGTCGCTCAGCCCCGCGGCGGCGATGAGGTGTTCCGGGTCGCGGCTGACGATTATGTTGTCGTCACAGTCCAGTAGAACGCACAATTCTGCTTCCGTGGCGTTGTCGTGATCATCGACCGCCAGCGTCTCGGCCAGGGCCGGCCATGAGCCGATATCCAGCCATTCCACGGGCATTTCCACGGTTACCACCTGTGCGCTTCCCCGGCCCCGCGAAACCGGCTCCATCACCGCGTAGTCGATGCTTATGCGCGGCAGGCGCGGATATACGTCGTTCAATACGGACTGCTGCTGCGGGGTGCCCCACGCCTCGGCGATGGCCGTCACGCCCTTATGGCAGTCCGGCAGATGCCGGGCGAGTTCCGCGAGCACCGTGTCGCAGCGCCATACGAACATGCCGCTGTTCCAGTAGTATCGCCCGGATTCCACGTAGCGGTCTGCGGTGGCCTTGTCGGGCTTTTCCTTGAACTCCAGAACGCGATGCACGCCGGGGCGTCCGCTGGGCACGGCCATCGCCTCGCCGCGGTGGATATATCCCAGACCGGTGTGCGGCTCGGTGGGCACTATGCCGAAGGTAACCAGCGACCGCGGCTGGTTGTCCACCACCTCAAACGCCAGGTCGAGCGCCTGGCGGAAGCTGTCCAGAGGCTCGATGACGTGGTCGGCCGTCACCACCGCCACGACGGCATCGGGATCCGCCTTGTGCAGCACGGCGGCGGCAAATCCGACAGCGTTGGCGGTGTCGCGCCCTTCCGGTTCGCCCAGCAGATTGCCTGCCGGCAGATCGGGCAGATTCGCCCGCACCCCCTGTTCATAGTCCGCCCGGGTGCACACGTAGATGCGCTCCGGCGGCAGCAGCGTGCGCAGGCGCTGCCATGACAATTCCAGCAGCGTGCGACCGCGCACCAGCGGAATGAGTTGTTTGGGCCGGTTCCTGCGGGACAGCGGCCACAGCCGCGTCCCCGCGCCGCCCGCCATTATCAGGCCGTATCTCATATGCCTGTCAGGCCTCTCCCTACGAGCCAGGTTTGTATCATAACGCCGGCGCGCCGTGAACCGCGCCGCACGCTGCGGGCGCGGTCAGCGCGGCCGCCGGCCCGCTTCAGGCCGTCGCTCTTCTATCGGCTCGCCGAGCACTATGTCTTTCATCCACGTCCTCATGACGCCCCAGTACAGGCCTTCTTCCACAGCCAGCCTTGTCAGCCGGCGCGACTGCCGCGCCATCGGGCCATCGACGGCCACTCCGTCCGCGGTCCACCCTGAAAGGCTGTCAGAGTCTATCATGAATACGTTGCGCCGCCGACGGTCGGTATTGGCTGCGAAGCGCGGAATCAGGTCATCCAGCCTTCTGTCGAAACAGCGCACCTGTCCGGTCTGCGGGTCGCGGAAGACGACTATTGCCGTGTCGCCGGCCGAAACGTTCATGGGACGCGAGGTGATGCGGTCGGCGGGAATGGCGACGGGCCGAGTCGCCGCCGCCACTGCCACTATGGTGGTGGCGGGCATGGTGTCCGGCCGTCGCGGCAGAGGCAGCGACGGCGCCAGCGGCGCGTTGGGCACCTTCGCCTTCGCCCCCGGGGCCTGCGCCAGCACCCGGCCGGGCATGTTCATGAACAGCCGGCGCCAGTCGCGCCAGCGCAGCTTGTGTACCTCGATGGGCCTGATGAAACCCGTGGGTTTGCGGCCGTCGAGCAGCCGCCCCGTAACGCCGCTGATGAACTCGCCGACCGCCGAGTTGTACACGAGCAGCGAGTTGGCCGGCATCGACACAACCTTCAGGTCCGAACCGCGCATCTCGCGGCTGACCTGCCAGGCCGTTGCGCAGTTGGCCGGAGCCGACCACAGCAGCACCATGCGCCGGTCCTGATCGGTGTGCACAACGACGGGCGCCGGGTACACCAGCCACGCCGGATAGGCGTACGCCGTTCCGTTGAAAACCAGTCCCAGCACGTAGTCGTCATCCTCCATGAACGCCGCTTCGGCAACGCCGACGAACGAGGGGTTTTCGAGCACGGCGAATGCGCTGTAATTCTCGCCGCGCCAGCGCTGCGCAAGCAGCGCGGCAACCGGTCCCAGACCCGCAAGCCACCATATCCGGCTTCGCCCCGTGGCCGCGAGCAGCCCCAGCGCCACGCAGCAGGCCATGCACAGTCCGACCAGCAGCCATTCGAACTGATGAACGGTCGTGATAAGGGACAGACCGAAGGCAAACTGCGCCCAGAACGGGTGAGTCCCGTAAGCCAGCGCCGCGGACAGCGCGGCCGCCAGAATGAGCAGCAGCAGCGGTAGCAACACTCCTTTAACAATAACCGGACAGCCGGCGGGTTGCGAGCCGCCGGGCTTGTGGGTCGGCCGGCGCGGTGTAAGCTGGATAACAGCATCCTTTCCGGAGGCGGCTTCATGAGACACGTCGGTCGTGTGATGCAGATCGCCATGGTTGCGGCTTTTGCAGCGCGATGCGTTGCGTCCGTGTGGGGGCAGGAGAGGCCCGTGCTTCCGCCGGAGGTCAAGGTCGTATGGGATCTGGAAAAAGCCTGGCAGCAGACAACGGCCACGCGCCAGCGCGTCTGTATAAATGGATTGTGGCGCTGGCGGCCGGGCGACGGCGCCGACCGTCAACCGCCCGCCGGCGGGTGGGGCTATTTCAAGATCCCCGGGTGCTGGCCCGGCATCACGGATTACATGCAGAAGGATTGCCAGACGCTGTTCGTCCATCCCGACTGGCGACAGGTGAAGGCTGGCGAAATAACCATCGCCTGGCACCAGCGTGAAATAACCATCCCCGCCGGCTGGGCGAACCGGCGCATCGTTCTCGACGTTTCATATCTGAACTCGCACGCGGCGGTGTGGATCGACGGCGCGCGCGCGGGCGAGATACGCTTTCCCGCAGGCGAGCTGGACATCACGCCTTTCTGCCGGCCCGGCGCAAGACACACGCTCAGCATGCTGGTTTCGGCCATGCCGTTGAAGGCGGTGATGCTGTCGTACACCGATACGGCGGCGGCCCGACAGGTGAAGGGCACCGTGGCCAGACGGGGGCTGTGCGGCGACGTTTACCTTGCGGGGCTGCCGACCGGTCCGCGGATAGCCGACGTCGCCGTGGATACGTCGGTGCGCAGATGGCAGATCGCCTTTGATGCGGCCCTCGGGAATCTGGCGAAGGATACGGCATATGTCCTCCGCGCGCGTGTGACCGACGGGGACAAGACAGTTGCGCAGTTCCAAAGCGGCCCGTTCGGGGCGGCCGACCTGCGCGACGGGCGCATGCGTTTCGCGGCGGCGTGGAAGCCGGCGAAACTGTGGGATGTTCACACGCCCGGAAACATGTACTCGGCGGAACTGTCGCTGCACACGGCCGGCGGCGAGGTGCTGGACGTGTTCTGGCCTGTGCGATTCGGCTTCCGCGAGTTCTGGATAGACGGGCGCGATTTCTATCTGAACGGCACGCGCATTTATCTTTCGGCAGTTCCGCTGGATAACGCCCAGGTCGGCGCCGCCTGGGCCACGTATGAGGCTGCCCGCGAGAGTCTTCTGCGGCTGATGAGTTTCGGCATAAACTTCGTTTACACGCATAACTACGGTTGCGAGCCGGGGTCGCACCTCAGTTTCGAGCACATTCTTCGCGCGGCCGACGACGTGGGCATGCTCGTGGCGCTGTCGCAGCCCCATTTCGCCCATTACGACTGGAAATCGCCCGACGCGGACAGGGAAAACGGCTATGCACAGCACGCCGCGTTTTACGCGCGCGTGGCCGGCAACCATCCGTCGGTAATCGCTTATTCCATGAGTCATAACGCCACCGGCTACAGCGACGATATGAATCCGGACATGATCGACGGCGTGCAGGAGGGGCGCGATCAATGGGCCAGGAACAACGCCGCTCTGGCGCAGCGCGCGGAAGCCATAGTCAGGCGCCTGGACCCATCGCGCATCGTCTATCATCACGCTTCGGGCAATCTGGGCGCGATGCACACGACCAATTTCTATGCGAACTTCGCCCCGATACAGGAGATGTCCGAGTGGTTCGGGCACTGGGCGACGAAGGGCGTCAAACCGCTGTTCACGTGTGAATATGCCGTGCCGTTCACGTGGGACTGGACCATGTACCGCGGCTGGTACAAGGGGCAGCGCGCTTTCGGCAGCGCGAGGGTCCCGTGGGAGTTCTGCGTGGCCGAATGGAACGCGCAGTTCCTCGGGCACGTTGCGTACGCCATAAGCGAGCCGGAGAAAACCAATCTGCGTTGGGAGGCCCGCCAGTTCCGCGCTGGCAATGTGTGGCACCGCTGGGATTATCCCTATGAAGTGAGCTCGCGCGCGTTCGATGAGCGCTACCCGATCATCGCCGCCTACATAACCGACAACTGGCGCGCTTTCCGGACGTGGGGCGTGTCGGCCAATTCTCCGTGGGAGTACGGACACTACTGGAAACTGCGCGAGGGCGTAAACAAAGGCCGCACGAACCTGCCCACGAACTGGGATGGCCTTCAGCAGCCGGGGTTCAGCCCCGATTACATCGAACAGCGCTACGAGCGATTCGACCTGGCATTCGAGCAGTCGGACTGGATCGCCACGCCCGCCGCCAGAGCGCTTATCCGCAACAACCGTCCGCTGCTGGCTTACATAGGCGGCCAGGCGGCGGCGTTTACCGCCAGGGACCATAACTACCATCCCGGTCAACCTGTAGAAAAGCAGTTGATACTCATCAACAACAGCCGTCAGCCCGCGGCGGCTCAGTGTTCGTGGCTGCTGGGACTGCCGCGGCCAGTTGCCGGCCAGGCGCAGATAAGCATTGCCGCGGGCGACCAGCAGCGGGTGCCGTTGCGCTTTGTGCTGCCCGAGGACCTGCCCACCGGCGAATATCAGCTCCGGGCCGAAGTGCGCTTCGACGGCGGCGAAACACAGACCGATGTGCTGACTATAGACGTTCTGCCGCGGCCTGTCCCGCCCGCGGTCGGCGCGCGTTTCGGTCTGTTCGATCCCGTCGGCGAGACGACGCGGATGCTCAAGGCGATGAACATCGCGTTCAGGTCTGTGGATGCGGCGTGGGATTTGTCGGCAATCGACGTTCTGATCATCGGCCGCGCAGCTCTATCGCCTGCGGGAGCGGTTCCCGACGTTTCGCGCGTGCGCGACGGGTTGAAGGTGGTCGTGTTCGAGCAGACCTCGGAGGCGCTGGAAAAAAGGCTCGGCTTTCGCGTGGTGGAATACGGTCTACGGCAGACTTTCCGGCGCGTGGCGGGACATCCGCTGCTGGCGGGCCTGGAGGATCGTCATCTGCGCGACTGGCGCGGCGAAGCGACGCTGCTGCCGCCGCGGTTGAAATACGAAATGCGGCCGCGCTATGGTCCGACTGTGATGTGGTGCGACATACCCGTCACCCGCGCATGGCGGTGCGGCAATCGCGGCAACGTGGCGTCGGTGCTCATAGAAAAGCCTCCGTGCGGCGATTTCGTCCCGATAATCGACGGCGGCTATGCGCTGCAATTCTCGCCGCTTCTCGAATACCGCGAGGGCAGGGGCATGGTGCTCTTCTGCCAGATGGACGTTACCGCCCGCACCGAAGCCGACCCGGCCGCCGAGACCCTGGTGCGGAATATCATCCGCTATGCGGCCGAATGGAGGCCCGCGCCGCGGCGGGCAGTGGTATATTGCGGCGGACCGGCCGGCAGGGAGCACCTGATATCGGCGGGTTTCACACTGCGTCCTGCGGGCGCAGTGCCGACGCAGGACGACGTTGTGGTGCTGGCAGCGGGCGATGCCGGCGCGGCTGCGACGACGGGCCGGCAATCGATTGCCGGCTGGTTCGCCAAAGGCGGCAGGGTGCTCAGCGCGGGGCTGGATGCCGGGCAGATTTCCGCAGTCCTGGGGCGCGATATCGGAGCGGTGACGAAAATCGATGAGCACATCGCGACATGCTTCGACACGCCCCGCGCCGGCACGGCTCTTGAAGGTGTGTCTCCGGCCGACGTGCACAATCGCGATCCGCGCCGCATTCCGCTGGTATCCGGAGGCGCTGACGTTGCCGGCAACGGCGTGCTGGCAACCGCATCCGGCGGCGCCGTGGTGTTGTGCCAGCTGGTCCCGTGGCAGTTCGACAGAAGCGCGCCCATGAATCAGAAGCGCACCTTCCGGCGCACGGCGTTTGCGCTGTCGCGACTGCTTGCCAACATGGGCGCGGACTGCCGGACGCCGCTTCTGGAAAGATTCGCCCGCGCTGCCGGAACCGCAGAGAAGAGGTTCGCGCAGGGACTGTATCTGGATATCCCCGAGGAATGGGACGATCCATACCGCTTTTTCCGATGGTAATGCCAGCCGGCGCGGATTGCGCTCCAGGCGTTACGGCGAAAGCTGTCCGGCTTCCGCGGCAACGGCATGCCGCGCGTCGCGTTCGTCGCGCTGAATGCGTCCGTCGTGAAGATGCACCACCCTGCGGCAGCGGTGTGCTACGGTGGGGTCGTGGGTGACGATTATAATGGTGCGCCCGCTCTCCACGAGCGCTTCGAATAACTCCAGGATGGACTGGCCCGTCCTGCTGTCCAGAGCGCCCGTAGGCTCGTCGGCGAGAATTATCAGCGGATCGTTGGCCAGCGCCCGGGCGATGCATACGCGCTGCTGCTGTCCGCCCGACAGTTGCATCGGGCGATGGTCCAGCCGCTCCTGAAGGCCGACGCGCACGGCCAGTTCCTCGGCGCGCCGGCGTCTTTCGGCCGGCGGTATGCCCAGATAGAACATGGGCACCTCGAGATTTTCCAGGACCGTAAGTTGCGGGATGAGATTGAAGTTCTGGAATATGAAGCCGATGTGGCGGCTGCGTATCTCGGACAGGGCATTGTCGTCGAGCGTGCCCACGTCCACGCCGCCGAGTATGTACTGCCCTGCGGTGGGACGGTCGAGGCAGCCGAGAATGTTCATCAGCGTGCTCTTGCCCGACCCGCTGGCGCCCATGATCGCCGTGTATTCGCCTTCGGCGATCTCCAGCGTTATCGAGCGCAGCGCCGGGACTTCCACGTCCGTCCCGGGACGCCTGTAGATCTTGCTTACCTCAATAAGTCGGGCCACCGGCTTCATCGCACCAGATTGTAGCAGCCGGCGACCGCGGGCGCCCAACGGCGCGCGGTTATGGCGGCCGTGATTCTGCTACAATCGTCCTTTCGAAATGTTCCGGGTGGTTGAGCTGGCACACCTGATACGCGGCCCCGGGGGCTTGAGCTCTTCCTGTGCGCGCCCATCGGGCGGAGGCCGTGATCGCCGCCGGCGGTGCGCGCTGCTCCATACGACACCGCACATTGTGCCGGCGCTGATGGTGTTCGCTGCGCTGCTCACTGCGGGCTGTCTTCAGCGACCGCCCGGAGAGAACGCCGGCATCCTGCGGGGCGTCCATTTCCCGCATCCGTGCGGCGCGGTTACGTTGGATGAACCCATAGACCTTCGTGCAGCGCGCGGAGAGGTTGTCCATTTCGCCGTCGAAGTGCGCACGGATCACGCCGCGCTGCGGCGCGCTGCCGGGCGGTTGCGCATCGGGCCCTTTGTGCATGCGGACGGCCGCGAGCGGATCCCGCCTTCCGCCATCATGGCATGGGAGGTGGCGAGCGTGCCGGCCGACGTACGGCGCGCCGCGTTTGTCAGGCTTGCGGGAGATATGCCCCCCGTGGGGCAACTGCCCCGCGCGCTGTTGCCGCTGCAACTCGATGATAACGGCGTGGCGATGGCCTCGTTTCGCGGCCAGGCGGCAGGCCCGGCCAGCGCCACGGATTCGGCCGGCGCACGCGGCGTCCTGGTGTGGGTGGACGTGCGCATCGCCGCCACCGCGGTGCCGGGCCGTTACGAAGGCGCCTGTGAAATCGTCCAGCACGGACGCACGCTCGCCTCGCTTCCTGTGGCGCTGAATGTGGAAGAGTTCGTGCTGCCCGACGACCGCCATCTTCAGATCGTCGGCGCGCTGGAGTGGGACGCGCTCGCCAGGTTGTTTCCGAAGCATTTCCACGGCATTGTTCCGCAGTTGCTCAGCCGCCGGTTACCGGAACATGCTCCGGCAGTCGCTCTGCTGGATGAAATGATGCGTCTGGCTCACGATCACCGCGTGAACATTTACGTGCCGCGGCTGGGGCCGGTCGTGAAGTGGCCGGTCGGCAGAGGACCGCAGTGCGACTGGTCCGACTTCGACTCGGTGGTGTCGCCGTGGCTCACAGGCGAGATGTTCCGCGACAGCGTGCCGGCGGGGTTCTGGCCGCTTCCGCTGCCCGACAGGTTCGAGCGGCTGGATCTGCCGTCGCGGATAGAATACGTGCAGGCGGCCGCCGCCCATTTCGACATCATGGGATGGCTGTTGCGCTCGGCGATGACGCTGGAGCGGCCCGTCGCCGGGCGATTGTCGCTGCTTGAAAGCGTCGAGTTGTCGCAGTATGCGGCACGGTTTCTCTCAGCGCATCCGCGTCTGCGCGTGATGGTGCCGCTGGAGGAAGAGCAGGTTCATCTGGCCACGCCGCAAAGCCCCACGCGCATCGACCCCGACGACGTCGAACGGCTGCTGTTTCTTGCGCCCGGGCTGGTCAGACGTCCGCCGCTTCAGACTCTGCCGGCGGGCAGGGGCATGAAGGTTCTGGACGCCGGCAGCGCGCCCGACTATGTGGACGCCGCCGGGGCGTTTGACGAGCGCGAAACGCGCCTGTGGGCGATGCTGGCATTCCTGAGGGAAGCCCGGATGCTGCGCTGGCCCGACGTGCTGCCGCGGGGGGGCTCTCTCGACGATCCGGCCGAGCCGGGAAGAATACCGTGGTTCTATCCCGGGACATGGTTCGGCGTGGAAGGAGTGGTGCCGACGCTTGCGCTCAAATGGCTGCGCCGCGCCGAGCAGGATTATGAGTACCTGTGGCTGGCCGCGCAGCAGGGGGAGCACCAGCGAGCCAGAGACCTGGCGCGGATGATAGCCCGGCCCGTGGAATTGCGGGCGGCGCAGCCGGTTGACCCGCTGTATTCGCTGTTGTCGAACACGGCCGATCAGCGGTCATGGGACACCATGCTCGATCTGCTGGCGCGGCTGGTACATATCACCCAGCCGGGCAGGCCGGCGGATGACCAGGCGCGCCGCCGACTGGAGTATGACCTGAGCGCCTGGGCGCAGAAACAGGAGCGACCGCTGCTTATAGGGCGCCGGACCGACTGGAGCCTTGGAGAGATAGACGCGCAGGGGGACCGATGGGTCCGCTGCTGTGTAGTTGTGGACCTGTACAGCACCGCCGCGCCGCATCCCGGAAGAAACAGCCTCGCGTGGCGGGAGTTGCCCGCGGGGTGGCACGCCGCTGGCGATGGCCAGCAGGTCGCAGCGCCGGGGCAGTGCGCCGTGGTGAGCCATGCGCTGGAAGCGAAGATCGATGTGCCGGCGACCGCCGCCCCGTCGTCGGGTTCGCTGGTTATCGCATACGCCGAAAGCCACAGCGGCCGGAGTTTCCCGCTGCGCCTGATGGCGCCGGTGGCGCGTTGCGGACGCAGGCTTTCGCCTCCCCCGCGGATAGATGGTTCGCTCGGCGACTGGGTGGCCGTTGACGCCATTCACAACGGGCGGCTTGTGCGCATGCTCAGCCGTCCGGCCGTGCAGCGACAGGAAATGGTTGCGGCCGACGTCCCCTCGGCGGTATATGCCAACTGGACGCCTTCGCATCTGTATCTGGCCTTTCGCGTGGAGGGCGTCGATATATCGCACGAGCCGGCGGGCACGAGCTTCGTCGCCTATGAGTGCCGTCGCGCGTGGGGCGAGGACGTATGCGAGATGCTCATGCAGGCCATTTACGGAGACAACAGTCTCGGTCCGCTGCTTCACATCGCAGTCAAGCCGCGCGGACAGATCGAAGTATCCCGGCGGCTCGACCCGCGCACCACCGCCAGACCCTGGCAGGCGCTGGAGGGTTCTGGAATCCGCTATGCGGCCACCGTTGACGAGGGCATGACCTGGCGCGGCGAGATGGGCATACCCTGGGAAGCGCTGAACGCCGCCGGCGAAACGCGCCGACCCGCGGCGGTGCGGTTCAATTTCGCCCAGCATCAGCGGCGCACCGGCCAGTCGGCCAGCTGGGCCGGACCGGTGGATTTCGGGCGCGATGATGCGTTCACAGGACTGCTGCGAATATGCGAGTGACAGTCCGGCGTGGGCCGTAAGTTTGCCGTGCTGCCGGTGTCGTCTATAATGCGCTGGTGATCCGCATACGCGACATAGTCGATCCTGACCTCCGCCGGCGCATCGTCGAGCTGCTCGCCGAGCAGCGCGGGTGCAGCGTGGCAGCGATTCCCGACTGGTTCGAACTCGATGACGCCGACTACGCAGAGCTGCTTAGCCAGCTCGATGCCACGGACGAAGAGTTCGAGCGCGACGATCCGCGCATGTAGCAGCCCGCCCGCCGGGCCGCGCCCCCTTCAGGCCGTCTCTGCCGAGATTCTCTCAACGAGCGCTGCGTGCAGTTCCCGCATGACCGGTCCGCAGCGGCCGGCGCCCACCTGCCTGCCGTTCCAGTGCGATACCCACGCCGCCTCGCGCGTGGTGCTGGTTATGAACACCTCCTCGGCCGCAAGGGCCTCGGCTTCGCTGAAAGGCCGTTCGACCACGGCGACGCCCTTTCTGCGCGCCAGTTCCAGCAGCAGCCCCCGGGTGATGCCGGGCAGCACTTTCGGCCCGACGGGCGGAGTTATCAGCATGCCGCCGGCAACGATGAAGATATTGCTCGACGAGCATTCGCTGACCCAACCCTCGTTGACGAACACGGCTTCGTCAGCGCCGGCGGCCACCGCCTCGTTCTTCGCCAGAACGTTTGGCAGAAGCGCTATCGACTTTATCCAGCACCGGTTCCAGCGGTCGTCGCGCACGGCATGCAGCCTCAGGCCGCGCGACTTCGCCGGGTCTTCCATCGGCGGGACCTGCCGCACATAAAAGAGCACAGTCGCGGCGGTCTTCGGGAAAACGTGGTTGCGGCGCGCCTCGCCGCGCGTGATCTGAAGATACAGCATCCCGTCGCGCACACGACTGCGGGCAACCAGATGCTCCATCTGGCCGGCCAGCCGGTCCCGCGCAACGGGCAGCGGCAGTGTTATGCCCGCGCAGGAGCGCTCCAGGCGATCAAGATGCCGATCCAGCGCAAAGAGCCGTCCGTTATAGATCCTGACCACCTCGTAAACGCCATCGGCGAACTGAAACCCGCGATCCTCAACACCTATCCGCGCTTTGCGCAGCGGAAGCACCTTCCCGTTCAGCCAGATCATCTCTTCCATGATTCTCGTGTTCTTCAGACGCCTGAGCAGGCGTCTGCTCCTTTGCAGCCGGCGGGTCGTCGCCCGCCTGATCAACGCCGGCCAGCAGACCCCATCCGCCGAGGATGAGCAGTATCACCACGCCGGCCAGCGAGGCCATGATAGCATGATGCCATCCCCGCGGCTCGTAGTCGAATATCACCTCGCACTCGCCAGACGGCACCGAAACCGCGCGCAGCGCGCCTCCGTATGCCGGGCGTATGGCGGTTTCGCGATCCACTATGCGGGGCTTGCCGCTGACCGACCGCCTGTCCGGCGCCAGACGCTGGCGAACGGTGGCCTTCCATCCCGGGGCGTTGGCGTCGGCCAGCACCAGCCATCCGCCGCCCCCGCGCACCTTCAGTCTTATCCTGGCGGGGGAATCCTCCAGCCATTCGACCGACGAAGTGCCGCGGAGCATGGCGGCGCTGCGCGGGTCGGCATCGGTCTTGCGCAAGGCCGCCGGAGATTCGTCGGGATCGCGCGCCAGCCACGCCCGCGGCAGCCACCGCGCGTTCTCGAACACCGCGCAATCGCGCTCCGCAGCGCGACGTCCGGGCTGCGTGGTCGGTGCTGCAACTGGTTTCCAGTGCGGCCCGGGAGCGGCCGATCCCGCCGGCAGGATCGCGTAGCGGACGGCCAGAAGACGCAGCACAGGATCGTTCAGGTCAACGGGCCGGCTGCCATCCACGAGCCCCGGCGCGTTACTCATGACCCAGTCGCGCACGGCCTTGCTCATGCCGCGTATGCTGCCGCGCACGTCGTTCAGCCCCATGGCAGCCGGCTGTCCGACCGACGCCGGCTGTCCCACTGAGATGACTCGGAAAGGAGTGTTCCGAGCGGCGGCCTGTTGTGCGGCTATGAAGCGCATGGCCGGACTTTCCGGCCGAAAGGCTCTTCGCGGAGATGTGCGGTTGAACGGCGCAGCAAACGCCACGAGGTCAACAGCCAGCAGAACGACCGCGGCCACCGGAACAGCAGCAACCGCGCCGCCGGCGGGGTTCATCCGCCACAGCATCAGCGCCATCACCGCCATCGTCGCCGCCGGGAACAGCGCACGCACTGTTCCCGACAATGCCAGCGCCGCAGCGCCCGCCGCCGCCACAGCCGCGGCCAGCAACGCGACCGTCAGCGCCGCTCTTTTCGCCGCGTATGCTCCGGCATCGCTGCTGATTGCCGCAGTGCACCTTTCCATCCCGATGCCCGCGAGCATCGCCAGCGATAGCGCACACGCCGCCATCAGCGACGTGCTCTGGACGCCGCCACACAGGACGCCCACCAGTCCTGAGGCGGCCGCAAGGGCCGTCCACATCATCGCCTGGCGGTCGCGGCGGAGGGTGAACATGCCGATCGCCGCCAGCGCCAGCCCGATCGTTCCGATCCAGCCGCCGGCCGCGGCGCCGTCGGTCGTGAAATAGGGGAAGACGATACCGGCGAGATTCCACAACCGGCTTTGCGGCGTTATTGCCGGATCGATCGCCGCGAAAGCCTCCTGCGGCCAGTTGGCGCGATAATCCAGCAGCGGCACCCACTGCACGCCGGCGACGAGCGCTCCGGCGGCCAGAGCCACGGCCAGCGCCAGTCCGGCGACGACAACGCGGCCCAGCGGCGGCGCATCGTCGCTGCGGTCCGGGGCGAACGACATCAGCACATTTCCCAACCACAACGCCACGACAGCCAGCGCGCAGCCGCGTGCGGCCTCGTTCCATCCGCCCAGACACGCCAGCGCGAACACAACGGCCATCGCCGCAATGCGCGCTGCCGACACGCGCCCGATAACCGCCTGCGCGCAAAGCAGGAGCCACGGAAGCAGCACGACAACGTTGCTGCGAGGATGCCCCAGCCATCTGAGGTTGTAGGCGCACAGCATGAAAGCCACGGCGGCAAGGCATCTGCCGTGCACCCCCAGTCCGTATCGACGCGCCAGCATCCACTGACCGACACCGGCAACCAGCAGTTTCACCGCGGCGGCAAGCGTGAATGCCCAGCCGGCCGGCACAAGCATGTGTATCAGCACGAGGGGATAGAAAACCGCGGACAGACCGTTGCCGGCCAGCGGTTCGCCCAGTTGTCGATGCGGATTCCACAGCGGCAGATGTCCGCTGCGCCATGCGCGGGCAGCTTCGAGCGTCCACTGCGGCTGATGCCGCGAGACGACATCGGCCCATGGCGAATCCTCGAGCGGCGCAAGCACACGGCCGGGAATCCAGCCCGGCAGCGTCGCCGCGACGGCGGCAAGGATCAGAACAATCACGGGCAATCGCCCGCGGATCAGGTCCCAGCTGACGCAACAGCACCTGCCAGCCTCCGGCGGCGGCGCAACGACGGGTTGTTCGGTTTCGGCCACTTGCCTGAGCCTCTCCTGTCGCCTCTACGAAGATTACCGGCGAACGCCCTGTATGTTTGCCATGACTTGCCGGGTTGCACGCCACTATAATTCCCCGCGCCGTGGATGCCACACCTCCGCATTCGTCGCCGCTGTGGGATGAGTCGCTGCTGGCCGACCCGCATTCAGCCGGCGACAAGCCACAGCGCGTACGGAGAATGTTCAATGCCATTGCCCGCCGCTACGACCTGAATAACCGGCTGCACAGTGCGTTTCTGGACCAGCACTGGCGACGCCAGGCGGTGCGCGCGGCGGGCGTGCGGCCGGGCCATGTCGTCGTTGATGCCGCCTGCGGCACGGGAGATCTGACGCTGGCCTTCGCCCGCGCGGGCGCAAAGCAGGTAATCGGTGTTGATTTCGCGGACGAAATGCTGAGGCTCGCCACGGCGAAATGCGCCCCGATACACATCGCCCGCCGCGCCTGCCGGTTCCTGTGTGCCGACGTTCTGGCGTTGCCGCTGGCCGACCGCTGCGCCGACATCGTGTCCATCGCGTTCGGCATAAGGAATGTGGCCGACCCGGCAGCGGCCTTGCGCGAGTTCCGCAGAGTGCTCAAATGCGGCGGGCGGCTGGTCATGCTGGAATTCGGGCTTCCCGGCAACGCGCTGTTGCGACGGGCATACAGCTGGTACTTTAACAATGTGCTGCCGCTGACCGCATCGTTTATAAGCGGCGACCGCACTGGCGCTTATCGTTATCTGCCGCAGTCGGTCAGCACGTTCCTGCCGCCCGGGCGCATGAAGGCGCTAATCGAAGAGTGCGGTTTTCGTCGGGCGGCGCATCGTCCGCTGAGCCTCGGCATCTGCGTGCTGTACACGGCCGAGGCGTGAGCCGGCAGATGCCCCGCCGCCGTGCTGAAGAAAGTGGCATGCCGGCGCCGGGTAGGGCTAACATTAGTCCATGACCATAATCACTGCGATAACCGGTGCCAGCGGTGCGGTATATGCCCGCGCCTTTCTGCGCCGGCTTACGGCGGCCGGCGCGAGCGTGCATCTGATAATCTCGCCCAACGGGCGGCGGCTGCTGCATGATGAACTCGGGATGGAAACAGTGGACCTGGCAGCGCTGACCGGCGTGCCCGAACCGCCCGTGCAGCTGCATCAGTACAACGATGTCGGGGCGACCATAGCCAGCGGGAGTTTTCCGCATGACGGCATGGTGATCGTGCCCTGTTCGAGCAATACGCTGGCGCAGATCGCGCACGGTCTGGCTGGCAACCTCATCGCGCGGGCGGCCGCCGTCACGCTCAAGGAGCGCCGCCGGCTTGTCCTGTGCCATCGCGAAATGCCGCTCTCGCCTCTGGATGTGGCCAACTACAAAACCCTCACCGACGCCGGCGCCATCATCGCCCCGGCGGCGCCGGGCTTCTATATGAACCCCGTGAGCATAGACGACCTGGCGGATTTCGTCGCCGGGAGGCTGCTGGATCTGGTTGGCGTTCCGCATACGGCGCGGACGCAGTGGACAGGACGCGTGCGGTCATGATCGGGCCGGCGGCCATCGAACCGAATCCTCGGCAGAGCAGATTCGCCGTCTTTGCGCGCGACATAAAGCTGTCGCACACGGTGTTCGCGCTGCCGTTTGCGCTGCTCAGCGCGTTCATTGCGGCCGGCGGTTTTCCGCGCGCGGGTCAGTTCGCGCTTATCCTGGCCTGCATGGTCAGCGCGCGCACTGTGGCCATGGCGGCCAACAGGCTGCTCGATGCGCGCCTTGATGCCCTCAATCCGCGCACCGCGACGCGCGCCATTCCGTCGGGGCGACTGTCCGCGCGCTTTTACGTCGGCGTGCTCGTCGCGTGCTCGGCGTGTTTCATCGCTGCCGCCGCCATGTTCTGGCCTCTATATCGCAACCCCTGGCCTCTGTATCTGGCCGTGCCGGTGCTGGCATTTCTGGCTGGCTACCCGCTGCTCAAGCGATTCACAACAGCCTGTCATTACTATCTGGGCGCCGCGCTGGGACTCGCGCCCGTGGCGGCATGGATAGCGATACGCGGTGATGTGGCGGCATCGCCGCTGGTGCTGGGGGCAGGGGTCATGCTGTGGACCGCCGGCTTCGACATCATCTATGCGACGCTCGACATTGACGTGGACCGACGCACGGGCCTGTTCTCCATGCCCGCGCGATGGGGACTCCGCGGCGCACTGTGGATATCAAGAGCCAGCCACGCGCTGGCCGCGGCGTGCCTTGCCGTCACGGGCATTCTCGCCGATCGCCTGGGCGCCATCTATCTGGCGGCGGTCGGTCTGGCGGCGGCACTGCTGGTCGTTGAACATCTGCTGGTGCGCGAGAACGACCTCAGCCGCGTGAACACTGCTTTCTTTACCATCAACGGCATAGTCAGCGTGCTGGTGGGAACGGCGGGCATCGTCGATGTGCTGCTGTGAATATAGCGGGCTGTTGCGCCGCAGGCGGGGGCATATACTGTTTGGTAATGAGCATCGATCCGCTGCGGCTGGTCGCCGATCCCGCGCTGCGTCCGGTGGCGGCCCGGGTCGCCGCCGGCGAGCCGCTGTCGATCGGGGACGGTCTGGCGCTCTATGCCTCGAGCGACATTCACGGCATAGGCCGGCTGGCGCATTTCGTGCGCAGCCGCCTTCATGGCCGGAAGGTCTTTTACAACCGCAACCGCCACATCAATTACACCAATGTCTGCATTCTTTCCTGCAAGTTCTGTCCCTTCCATCGCAAGCCCGGACAGCAGGGGGCCTATGAGATGAGCGTGGAAGAGGTCGTGGCCGCGGCAAAAGACGCCGCGGAGGCGGGCGCCACCGAAGTGCACATAGTAGGGGGGCTGCATCCGCGGATGAAGCTCGACTACTACCTGGCCATGTTGCGCGGCATCCGCACCGCCTGTCCGGACCTGCACATAAAGGCATTCACCGCCGTCGAGATAGCGCATATGTCGCGGATCGCGCGCATGAGCGTGCGCGAGGTGCTTCAGGCCCTTCGCGAGGCCGGGCTGGGTTCCCTTCCGGGAGGCGGAGCGGAAATCTTCGACGACCGCGTGCATGATGAACTTTTCAGGGGCAAGATAGGCGCCGACGACTGGTTCGACGTGCATCGCACGGCGCACTCCATGGGCATCCATACCAACGCCACCATGCTGTACGGCCATGTCGAAACGCCCGCCCAGCGCATCGCCCATATGATCCGCCTGCGCGAGCTCCAGGCCGAGAACCATCCCGCCGGCTTCAACTGCATGGTGCCGCTGAGCTTTATCCCCGACAACAGCGCATTGAGCCATCTGCCCGGCCCGACGGGGCTGACAGATCTGAAAACGCTGGCTATCGCCCGTCTGATGCTCGACAACATACCCCACATCAAGGCCTTCTGGGTGATGCTCGGAACAGGTCTGGCGCAACTGGCGCTGCGGTTCGGGTGCGATGATCTGGACGGTACGGTGGTGCGCTACGAGATAACCGGCGCCGACCGGCAGCGCGGCTCGCAGCGCGAACTGTCGGTTGCCGAAATCCGCCGGCTGATCAGCGAGGCCGGCTTTGTGCCGGTGGAGCGCGATACGCTCTACCGCGAGCTCAGCGTCGCGTCACGATAAGCACTGCCGCCAGTATCGCCGCGCCGCCGGCGACGGTCATGACGGTCAGGGTTTCAGTGCCCATGGCCAGCGAAAACAGCGTGGCCATGACCGGTTCCAGACAATAGACAACGCTGGCCGCTGCCGGCGAGACGCGCGGCTGGTACACGTTCATCAGGTGCATCGCCACGACCGTGCTGAAGACTATGAGCGTGGGCAGCGCCCACCAGACGGTCGGCGCGGATGCCAGCGCGCGGAGCATGGCGGGGCGGTATATCTCCGCGCCGGCGATGGCGCAACCGCCCGCGAGGTTGATCAGCCCGGCTGTGGCGAGCATGATGCACGTCAGGTGCAAAGCCTGCGCGCGGGGTCCGAGCCGGTCGAGCGACATTATCTGGCCGGTAAACAGAACTGCCGATGCGATGGTGAGCGCTTCGCCCAGATAGGGCACCGGCGGTCTGCGCGCCACCGTATTGACCGCTTCCGCGGCGGTTCCCGTATGCGAAAGCAGGGCTATGCCCGCCAGTGCCACCGCCGCCGCCACCCACACGGACAGGCCGACAGGCCGGCGCATCAGCCATGCCTGACCGAGCGGCGCAAAGACCACCGGAAGCGCCGTGAGGAAACCCGAAACGGAAGGCAGCGTGAAAGCCAGCCCCATTATCTGAAGAAACACGCCGGCCCCGAAAAACGCGCCCACGACAATGCCCGCGGTCCAGTCGGCGCGAGTGTATCTACCGTGGCCGCGGAACGTCACCAGCCAGAAGAAAGCCGCCGCCAGCGTAAATCGCCAGCCCAGAAACGTGGCGCGCAGTGCGGGCTCCAGACGCACCAGCGAAACGGTGGCAACGGGTCTGGCCGCCTCATCCCATGCCGCGGCGGCAAGCTGCATCACCGGAAACGAATAACCCCACAGCACGCAGCAGAACGACAGAACGGCAATGGCCGTGAGGGTCTGTCGTCTGCGGGCTGCGGGGGAACTGCGGCCGGCGATCTGCACGTGCACGTCCATAGAACTCCGCTCTTCTTGCGCGCCGGCGAGTCGATCCGTCGCGACCGGGCGCGCGAGCAGCATGGTCTATCCGCGACGACGCGTCAATCACGGTTGGCGGCCGCCGCGCCGTAAGGTGTCTCTACTACCGGCTGCTGAAAAGGACGGAAAACCGCATTCTTTCGGGGCCGCGGGGTCGAATCCTGCCGTAGCCTGCAAAACGCCAAGCCGCGTCCCGCCGCCGCGTTGACAGGGGCCGCGCCGATTGTTAGAGTGCGTCCAGTAGTGGTGATAGTCCACTAATGGATCTCTCCGGTTGTCCATGTTCCGGCAAGACGCTGATGCGGCTGGTTCAGCCGGCTATCTTGGCGATCCTGCGCGAAGAGCCGCTGCACGGGTACGTGATCGTCCGGCGCCTTTCCCGCATGACCGTGTTTCGCGAGGACCCGCCGGATGCGAGAGGCGTGTACCGCATGCTGCGCTCCATGGAGACGGCCGGGCTTGTGCGGTGGACGTGGGACGCGTCAGATCGCGGACCCGCGCGCAGACGCTTCCATCTGACCGGTGGCGGCAGGGCCTGTCTGGCTCTCTGGGAAAAGACGCTCGACAGATACCAGCGCACAATCGGCACCCTGCTGACAGAGATGCGCGAAGGTGCCGGCGAAAGGCATGCTGAGGCGTCGGGGCCGGCTTCCGCAACAATGCGCCGGCGGAGGGCGACGACGGCATGACTTACGCGCGCACCATGCTCGTGCGGTGCGGCGCCGAGCTGCTCGGCACGTTTATGCTGACGTTTTTCGGAACCGGCGCTGTGTTCGCAGCCGCATTGACGGGCGCGTTGCAGGGCCTCTTTCAGGTGGCGATAGTCTGGGCGGTTGCTGTGGCTCTGGCCATCTACTCCTTCGGCGCTGTCAGCGGCGCTCACATCAACCCCGCCGTAACTCTTGCCGCCTGGGCATTTCGCGGCTTCCCGACACGCAGTATGTGGTGCTACATGCTGTCGCAGGTCGCGGGAGCGTTTCTTGCCTCGGCGCTTCTGTACGTCCTGTTCTGCGGGACGCTCGCCAGATTCGAGCGCGATCAGGGTATCGCGCGCGGAGATCCGGGCAGCGAACGCACCGCCATGGTTTTCGGAGAGTATTTTCCCAACCCCGCTCTTTTCGGCACCGGCCCGGACGCAGCCGCCGTCGTAAGCGCGGCGCAGGCTGCTCTTGCGGAGGCAATCGGGACGGCTCTGCTCGTCTTCTGCATCTTCGCGCTGGCCGACCCGCGAAATGCGGCTTCGCCCGGCGCGTCTCTTTTCCCGCTCTGTGTGGGGCTGACCGTGGGTGCCCTTATCTGCATCCTGGCGCCGCTCACGCAGGCGGGATTCAATCCGGCGCGCGACTTCGGACCACGACTGTTCGCATATGCGGCGGGCTGGGGGACTGTGGCCATCCCAGGTCCGCGCGGGGGCTTTTTTACCGTGTACATCCTTGCGCCGCTTCTGGGCGGCCTGGCAGGAGGAGGGACATATCAGTTCTTCGCGGCACTGTGCCGCGCGTGCGAGGCCGCCGGCAGCGGCCAGAACTCAGGCGTACCGGCTGCGCCACATCGCAGGAGTAAACCGATGAAGAGAGCGCGCTACATCATGATCGGCGGTTTTCTGGGCGCCGGAAAGACCACGGCCATTCTCGGACTCGCTCATGAGCTGCACGGGCGCGGGCTGCGCGTGGGTTTGATAACCAACGACCAGAGCTTCGATCTCGTGGACACGGCCCGGGCACGCTCGGCGGGCTTCAGTGTCGAGGAAATCACCGGAGGCTGTTTCTGCTGCAGGTTCGATTCCCTTGTCGCCGCCTCGCAGCAGCTCACGCGCGCTACCGCGCCGGATGTGCTCATCGCCGAACCAGTCGGCAGCTGCACCGACCTCAAGGCCACCGTGGCGTGGCCTCTGCGCCAGCTGTACGGCGACAGCTACGATGTGGCGCCGCTTTCCGTAATGGTGGATCCGGTGCGCTGCGCGCGCATACTCGGTCTGGAAGGGGGGCGCAGTTTTTCGGCCAATGTCGCGTACGTATATCGAAAGCAACTGGAAGAGGCCGAACTGCTGGTTATCAACAAGATCGATCTGGTATCGTCGGAGTTTCTGGACCGGCTGCGGCGCGAACTGTCGCGGCTCTACCCGGCTGCGCGCGTGCTTGCGATCTCGGCTCAGACAGGCGCCGCCCTGCGCGAATGGTACGATGCCGTGCTCGGCGGCAGCCTCAGCGGAGGACGCGCCATCGAGGTGGACTACGACGCCTACGCCGACGGCGAGGCGCGTCTTGGATGGGTCAACGCCCGCGTTCGCGTCGAGGCTGCGGCCGAGTTCGACGGCAACTCGCTGCTGACGGATCTGGCCGGCGCCGTCCAGCGGCGGCTGGCCGAATCGGGAATCGAAATCGCTCATCTGAAGATGGTGCTTACGCCGTCCGAGGGGCCTGATATCGCCAGCGTGAGCCTTGTGGCCTCCGATGCCGCGCCGCGCCTTACGCACCGGCTGGTTTCGCCAACTGCGCGTGGCGCGCTGGTCGTCAACCTTCGCGCCGAGGGCGACCCGGCGATCCTGCGGAAGGCCGTCGAAGAAGCCCTTGCCGCCCAGCGCTGGATAGACTGCCGCGTTGACAGCTTGTCGGCTTTGCGCCCCGGCAGACCCGCTCCCACCCATCGCCTCGCGTCGGGTGACCTCGGTGGTCCGGTTATGCCGGCGCAAGCCTGACGCGAGCATAGTGCCTGTTTTCGCCGCCGCGGGCTACGTTGGCTTCTGACATCCGTTCTATGGCGGAGCATCACCTGCGTTCAGAACCCGCGCCGGCGGGCACGCGGCGAGCAGCTTAACTGCGGCAGGCACTCTGGCGTCCGCCGAACATATTGGTATCATCGATGGCGTGGATCCTCCGGCCGCTGGCGCGGCGACTGTGGCGGCGGAGCGGCCGCGGGACCACGCCAGCCGCGAGGCGTCCGCGGCGCTTTTCGGGAGAACGCAACCATGTCCAAACGTCTGACTCGTCGTGATCTGCTCAGAAGAAGCGCGTATCTGGCCGGTGCGGCCGCGGCGCTGCGTGTTTCGCGCGGGCCGATCATCATGGCCGCCGACGCCGGTTCTAAACTCGGCGTGGCGGTCATCGCCGCACGCGGCATGGGCGGCTACAGCCTCGATTGCGCCCTGCGCGAGAATTGCGTGGCGATAGTCGAGGTGGACGACAAGCGCATGGCCGAAGCGATGGCCATCGCTGAGAAGCGGGGCCAGAAGCCCAAACAGTACTTCGACTATCGCAAGATGCTGGACGAGTGCCACAAGGATATCGACGTGGTGCTGATCGCCACGCCGGATCATCACCATGCCCCGGCGGCCATCCGGGCCATCAATCTCGGCAAGCACGTCTTTGCGCAGAAGCCCCTGGCGCACAACATCTACGAGTGCTATGCGCTGGCAAAGGCGGCCAAAGAGAAGCAAGTCTGCACGCAGATGGGCAACCAGGGCTACTGCGGCGAGCGCATAAGGGTCATGACCGAATACATCTGGTCCGGCGCCATCGGCGACGTCGTGGAAAGCCATACCATCTTCGGGCGCAACTTCGGCGGAACGGGCGGCCGGCCGCCCTCGAAGCCGGTGCCCCCTGGTCTGCACTGGGATGAATGGCTGGGTCCGGCGCCCTATCGCGACTATCATGACGGTCTGCATCCGTTCTCCTGGCGCGACTGGCGCGATTTCGGCACGGGCACGATCGGCGATATGGCCTGCCACGATAACCAGGCAGCCCCGCTGTTCATGGCGCTGAAGCTTCTGGAGGTCAGGAAGTTCACCGTCGAATGCATCAATACGAAGGGCGGCAGCGACGAGAAGTTCCCGCAGGACAACGTGGTGTGCTACCACATACCCGCGCGCGGCAACATGCCGCCGTGCAAATGCTACTGCTACGACCACGGCGGTCTGAAGCCCGAGGCGATGAAAGAGGCCGAGAAGAAGTACAACCGCAAGTTCGGCGAGTACACGCTGTTCATCGGAACCAAAGGCATGATCGGCTCCGACGCACAGCTTCTTCTCGAAGAAGGCAAGGAACGGCCGCCCAAGCCCGCGCCGGTCATCCGCCGCGCCCGCGCCGGCGGCCCCATAGAAGACCTTTACGCGTGCATACGCGCTTCGGCCGGGCCGCTCGGGCCCGTGTCCAACTTCATCGACGCCGCCGGCCCGCTTACGGCCTTCGCTCTCGCCGGCCACCTGGCGCAGTTCGCCGGCATCGGCAGCAAGATCGAATGGGACGTCGAGAAGATGGAGTGCACTAACAAGCCCGAGATGAACAAGTACGTAAAGCGCGAATACCGCAAAGGCTGGGAAGTCTGACGCCGCCGGCGTGCCGGCAATTCCCGCCGCACCTCTCCGGAACGGTGCCTGCGGGGATAGCGATTTCGGGTGCAGCGCTTTGAAAACAGATCGGGCCGCCGGTATGTCCCGGCGGCCCGTGTTCTGCGCTTTGGGCGACCGCGCACTATGGCAGACGCGCCGTGTTTACGAATTTCTCCGGCGCGTTGCGCGCGCCCGACCGTGGAGACCGCAAAAAAGTCCGCCGCATATGCGCGCCTTCGCCTGCCGCGGGCGACCGCTGTGCGCGCTCGGTCGTTTCCGTTATTTCGGCACAGGCAGGGTTCTGCCCGCAGCGCACGCCTCGAACGCCGTGAGTATGACGTTGAGGCTGCGGTATCCTTCCATGCCATTGATGGGCGGTTCTTTGCCGGCAAGGATGCCATCTATAAACATGTCGGCCACGCCGCTGCTGACCTGCTTCACGTTGGTGGCTATCTCGCCGACCTTGTGCTTGTCTTCATCGCCGTTTCGCCACCGCACGATCACGCCGTAGTCCGGGTCGGTGGCCAGCATCATCACCGCCCGCTCGCAATAGATGACCGTGTAGTTGGCCTCCGGCTCGCCGTAGTTGGTCCAGGAGATTATGATCGACCCCATCACGCCCGACTGCGTTTTCACCAGCAGCATGGCGTTGTCGTCAACGTCGATGAGTTTGCCGTTGGCGTAGCGCTTGTTCTGCGTGCCGATCATCGCCGCCACCTCGACGATCTCCTCGCCCAGCAGATAGCGCATCAGGTCGGCCTTGTGGATGCCCAGATCTCCGCACACGCCCATGGCCGCCTTTTCCTTCTGGAAGAACCACGTGCCCGGGTGGTTGTCAACCGACCAGAACTCCGGTCCGGCATGCTTGAAAGCCGTGCGGAACGTGAGCACCTTGCCCAGCCGGCCGGTGGACAAGATCTCCCTGGCCTTGACGTGCGGCCGCATCAGACGCTGATTCTGGCCGATCATCAGGAACTTGCCGGCCTTGCGGGCGGCTTCGATCATGGCCTTGGCCTCCTTGCGCGTCGTGGCCATGGGCTTTTCCACCAGCACATGCTTGCCCGCCTTGAAGGCCGCCAGCGTCATCGGCGCGTGCAGATAGTTCGGCGTGCCGATGATCACCGCGTCCATGTCCGGATGTTTCAGAAACTCGTCGAAATCCGCATAAGCCTGGCCGCCGTATTTCTTCGCCTGCTCCTCCGCGCGGCTGGCCACTACGTCGCACAGCGCTACCAGCCGCGCCCGGGGATTAGCGGCAACCTCGGGAATATGCCGCCGCTGACCTATGGCTCCGCAACCGACCACTCCGATCTTCACGATACGCTCGCTCTTGCTCATATGGCTTCTCCTTGTTGTGCCTGTTCCGGCGTGCGGGCGAATGATAACACCACCTGCGACATATTTCACGCACGCCGCGGTCCCTGCCGGAGCGACCGGGCGCTCTGCCAGCAACCGCGCGATGCTGCTACAATCTCCGGCGATTGCCGAACTCTCGTGAACCGTCCATCCGCAGGAGGCGATTCGATGCCGCTCAACATGCTCGGCGCATACGGTCCGTGGTTTGCCCGGCAGGTGCTGGGCAATGGCCCGGCGCGGCTGTCTTTCCGCACCGGCAACTTCCGCAGCGTGGATCAGTGGCGTCGGCTGGCCCGTCGGCGCGTGCTGGAGTGTATTGCGCCAGTTGACCTTGGCGACACTCCGCGCGTGCGTATCGACGACCGCCGCATCGCGGGCGATCTGCACATCGAGCGCCTTTCCTGGCAGCTTCCGATGGGGCCGCGCACCGAGGCCGTTTTCCTCAAGCCGGCCGCGGCCTCCGGGCGGCTTCCCGGCATCCTGGCGCTGCACGACCACGCCGGGAAGAAGTTCCTCGGCTGGCGCAAGATCGCCCTCGACGGCACGCCCCCCTGGAAGGTCCAGACGGCACATCACGAGCAGTATTACGGCGGCGTTGCCTGGGCTAACGAACTGGCGCGCCGGGGCTACGCCGTTCTGGTTCACGACACCTTTCCCTTCGCCAGCCGCCGTGTGCGCGTGGCCGACCTGCCGCCGCAGATACATTACGGGGGCGTCGATCCCGACCCCGAAGACCTTGACGGCTTCAACCGCTACAACGCCTTCGCGGCCATGCACGAGCACATCGTCGCCAAAAGCCTCTTCTCCGCGGGCACTACCTGGCCGGGCGTCTATCTCGCCGAAGACCGCGTGGCGCTCGATATTCTCTGTTCGCGGAACGACGTCGATCCGCGGCGCATAGGTTGCGGCGGTCTATCAGGCGGCGGCATGCGCACGGTGTATCTGGCCGGCCTCGACGATCGCATACGGGCGGCAGTGTGCGTGGGCTTCATGACCACCTGGCGCGACGTCCTGCTGTACAAATGCTTCACCCACACATGGATGATGTACGCGCCGCTGCTGCCGAAGGACCTTGATTTTCCGGAGATACTGGCCCTGCGCGCTCCGGCCCCCGTCCTGGTGCTCAACGACATCGAGGACCAGTTATATACGCTGGCGGAGATGCGCCGCGCCCATCGCATGATCGCTGAAACCTACAAGCGCGCGGGCGCGGCGGGCAATTACCGGTGCATCTTCTATCCCGGGCCGCACAAGTTCGATCTGCCCATGCAGCGGGATGCGTTTGAGTTTTTCGACCGCCACCTCCGCGACGCTGCCGCGCACCCGGAGCGGTCCTGAGGAGGCTCGGCAACGGCCCGCGGCCGTTCGCGTACGGATATATTAATGAGAAAGGAGCTCACCATCATGTTGCGTCTGACGTCGCTGATTGGCATCGTTGCGGCCGCCGGTCTGGCCTTTGCCGCACCTCCGCCCGTTGCCGAGGTTCAGGGGCTTTATGAGGGCACGGCAGGCACGGCATCCGGACAGCAGAAGATCGAAGCGCGTCTCGTGGCCGTGGGCAAGGGCAATTACAAGCTTCTCATCCGCATGACGGGGCCGGACGGCAAACTTGCAAAGGCTGAACTGGCCGGCAAGACCGACGGCGACAACGTCGTTTTTTCCGGCCGGTCTGGCGATGTCGAATGGTCGGGCACATACGCCGCCGGCGCGGTAAAGGGCACGTGCGGGACGGGCACGTTCGAGATAAAGCGGGTGGTGCGCCAGTCGCCCACGCTCGGCGCTCCTCCGCCGCCCGGCGCTGTGGTTCTGCTTGATGGAAAGAACTTCGGCGAAATGGTCAAAAAGCCCCTGAAGGACGGGAAGGAACAGGAATGGAAAATAGTCGAGGAAGGGGCGATAGAGGTGCCCAAGGGCGGCATGAACTCCAGACGGACTTTCGACGGCAGCTTCAAAGCGCACATCGAATTCAAATGTCCGCTCATGCCCGAGGCCAGCGGCCAGGGACGCGGCAACAGCGGCTGCTACATGCCCAACGGCGAGGAAATCCAGGTGCTCGATTCGTTCGGCATGACCACATATCAGGGGGGAGGTTGCGGCGGTTTGTATCGTTGGAAAGATCCGGATGCGTTCGACGAATTCTCGCTGGCGTCTGCGCCGCCGCTTCAGTGGCAGACCTATGACATCGAATATCGCGTGGAAAAGAAAGACGGCAAACCCGTCGGCAAACCCAGGCTTACGGTCTATCACAACGGTATAAAGATCCACGACAACGTCGAAATGAAAAACCCGGCGCGCGCGGGGACGTTCCATTTCCAGGACCACGGCAATCCGGTGCACTATCGCAATATCTGGGTGTTGCCGCTGGATTGAGGGGGGACTATGCGACCAGCCGGGTCTCTGCCGTGCTGTGACAGGCTGACCAGGCGCGGTGCTTATTACGGATGAACTCGTCGGTAATCAGGCGGCGCAAAACCCGGCACAACAGAGCTTGGAAACAAACCGCAACGAGCGGGAATCAGAGGTCGATGACGTAGCGCAAACCGCAGAATGGCCGGACTTTGCGGCGCATTGCGGGAAGATAAAAAAACCGGTCAATGGGCGCTACAGGACTCGCACCCCCCCAAAAACCCTTGGAAATCCACAAACTTTGGAGCAAGGCGGCACAGAATCCGGCACACTGGACGCCGTGATAGCGGCTTGGCCAAGTCTTCCCCCTGACGCCAAA
>Ga0078972_1001607_pt1 | contig 83132 bp, 75 predicted proteins | sample YelNatPaOPGAMG01_FD_67568 | JGI IMG/M metagenome (GOLD analysis project Ga0078972, IMG submission 67568) | Hot spring thermophilic microbial communities from Obsidian Pool, Yellowstone National Park, USA - OP-RAMG-01 (SPADES assembly) (version 2) | ecosystem: Environmental > Aquatic > Thermal...
GTGAGGAAAGTACGCCACAACGGTGAAATAAAGTGGAAAGGGAAATTGATTTATGTTTCAGAAGCTCTTGCTGGGGAGCCAATAGCACTGAAGCGAAAGGACGAACACCTCTGGGAAATCAACTTCAGTTTCTATCCTTTAGGTGTTCTCAATGAATTAGTCGGGAGAATTATACCTTTACCAGGTAAGCAGAGGAGAGAACTGTTACCTATGTGCCCGGTCTAAAGTGTAACCTATGTCCCCGATTGAACGTTTCCCCTCACTCTGACTCTCTCCCGCAAGGGGAGAGAGGACTTTTTCCTCTCCCTTGACGGGAGAGGACTAAGGTGAGGGTGAAAGTGAAGACCCCTCACTCTAGCTCTCTCCCGCAAGGGGAGAGAGGACAGTCATTGATGGCGGAGTCCACCTTTCTTTCATGCACGGGCAGGGGACTTCCCCCTCACTCTAGCTCTCTCCCGCAAGGGGAGAGAGGACTGCCCCCTCACTCTGCCTCTCTCCCGCAAGGGGAGAGAGGACTTTTTCCTCTCCCTTGACGGCTGAATCCCTTCTCTCCTCTCCCTTGATGGGAGAGGATAAAGGTGAGGGTGAGAGTTTCCCCCTCACTCTGCCTCTCTCCCGCAGGGGGAGAGAGGACTTTTTCCTCTCCCTCGACGGGAGAGGACTAAGGTGAGGGTGATCCTCCTGCCCGGGGGAGAGAAAGGAGCCTGCTCCTTCCCGCTCCACTCTATCCTGTATGTGTCGTCCGTCCATCTGAACGAACTCATAGCTTAGAAAGCAGGCATTTTGACTTGTTTTGTATAAAAAGCAGGTCCGGGCACCAAACCGCCATACAAGACGCCACTTCACCCCAGGAAAAGCTTTTTGCTTTCGGCTTGACGCAGCGTCGACGTTGGACTACACTAGAAGATGTGTACAGAACCTGGCTGGTGCCGTTCCCTGGTTCGGCACCCTCTTGGGGGGAGACCGCGGGTCTAGGGATTCTCCCTGGCGACACGGGGAGAGAGGTCTTGTGCCGCAGAGACTGCAACAGAACAGGTCATAGTAACACAACAAGGAGGCACGGAATTGGCTCTAGCGGACAAGACCCTTACCTGCTCCGATTGCGGGAAGACCTTCGTCTTCACCGTTGGTGAGCAAGAATTCTATCGGTCGCGAGGGCTACAGAACGAACCCGGTCGCTGCCCCGAATGCCGGGCAGCCAGACGGCAAAGTCGTTATCGTGGCTACAGTCAACAAAGGACAATGTACCACGCAGTATGCGCCAACTGCGGCGCCGAGTGCGAGGTGCCATTTGAACCCAAGGATGACCGCCCCGTCTACTGCAGCACCTGCTACGCCGAGAAAAAACGCAAATAGCAGTTAGCTAAAGAGCGCCCTCAGCCGCTCCCCCACTGAGGGTGCCTTATCAGAAAAATGAACGCAGGTATCTGCCAAATAAGGCTCCACCTTCACGGAAGCCGGTCCCTCAAGGATAAAAGGCGGATAGTCAAGTCTATAATCTCCCGGCTACGCAACCAGTACAATGTCTCCATAGCCGAGGTCGATGACCTCGATCTGTGGCAACTGGCAACTCTGGGGATAGCCTGCGTCAGCAACCATGACCAGCATGTCGATGAGATCCTATCCCGAGCAGTCAACTTCATCAACCAGAACTACCCAGAGGTGGAGGTCATAGAGCGGGCGATTGAAATCCTGCCCGCTCCGTGAAACTGGATAGCAAGGGGTGCGGTGGCGGACATGTACATCGATGCCTTTCTCCCCCACCTGACAACCCTCCCCGATTATAAGCAGCAGATCGCCCATATCCAGCATATCCCGCCTCGCGAACCTAAATCCGGCAAACTGGACAAGCCCCTTCATCCACAGCTTGAAAAGCGCCTGGAATCGCTAGGCATAAGCTCGCTTTACAGCCATCAGGCTAAGGCGGTGAATGCCTCTCGCAGCGGTAAAAATGTGATGATTGCCACCGCCAGCGCCAGCGGCAAGACCCTTTGCTACAACCTGGCTGTGCTCCAGAGCCTCATCGAAGACCCCTTCAGCCGCGCCCTTTATCTTTTTCCCACCAAAGCGCTGGCGCAGGACCAGCTCCGCACCCTCCACCAGCTCGCCAGCCCGGGACTGCTCGCCTACTCAGAATGCGCTACCTTCGACGGCGATACACCAATGCTGGAGCGGAGGGAGATAAAGAGGCGCTCTAAAATCGTGCTCACCAACCCTGACATGCTCCACGTGGGCATATTGCCCAACCACCGCTCCTGGTCACGGCTGTTCCGCAACCTGAAATATGTGGTGGTGGACGAAGCACATATCTACCGCGGCGTGTTCGGCTCACATGTGGCGAATATCTTGAGGCGGCTGCGCCGCATCTGCATTCTGTACGGTTCAAACCCTCAGTTCATCTGCTGCTCCGCCACCATCGCCAACCCCGGTGAACATGCCGAAAGGCTGGTGGGCTTGCCCTTCGAAGTGGTCGACGATGATGGCTCCCCCTTCGGTGGCAAGCTGTTCGTCTTCTGGAACCCGCCGCTTGCCGAAAAGAAGATAGGGCGGCGCAGTCCCAATACCGAAGCCACCTTCCTGTTTGCCGAACTGGTCCGCAACAACATCCGTAGCCTGGTGTTTACCCGCACTCGAAAGCTGACCGAGCTTATCTATATTTACACACGGAACCAGCTTGAGCCAGCGCTTGCTGAACGCATCAGCCCCTATCGCGCCGGCTACCTTCCCGAAGTCCGCCGGCAGATTGAAAAGGCGCTGTTCAATGGCGAACTCCTCGGCGCAGTAGCTACCACCGCCTTGGAACTGGGCATCGACATCGGCGACCTCGATGCTACGGTACTTGTCGGCTACCCCGGCAGCATCGCCAGCACCTGGCAGCAGGCGGGACGCAGCGGCAGACGGGGCGGTAGCTCTCTCAGTTTCCTTATTGCCCACGATGACCCCCTCGACCAGTACCTGATGAACCATCCCCAACATTTCTTCGGCAGCAACTTCGAACACGCATTGATAAACTGGGAGAACCCCAATATCCTGAAGCCCCACCTCCTCTGCGCCGCCTGGGAGACACCGCTGGTAAAGACCGATAGCCAGCTTTTCGGCAGTACCTTCGAAAATGCCCTTGCTGAACTCGAGGCGGAGGGAAAGCTGAGGAGGGTTGATTCCAGATGGTACCCCTCGCCACGCGTTGCCCAGCCAGCAACGGAGATCAATATCAGGTCGAGTTCGGGCAAGGTCTACGCCATCCTCGATGCCTCCAGCGATTACGCACTTCTGGAAACGGTGGAAGCCAGCGTCGCCTTCTTCCAGATACACCCCGGCGCCATCTATCTGCACCAGGGTGAGTCGTACATAATCCAGGAACTGGACATAGAAAGAAAAATAGCCATCGCCGTTCCCACCGAAGTCAATTATTACACCCAGACCAAGGAGATAATAGATATCAAGGTCATCAAAAAAACGCAGGAGAAGACCTGTGGTGGAGTAAAGGTCTCCTTCGGTGAGGTAGATGTCACCAATAATGTCGTCGGCTATAAGAAGAAGATGCAGTTCACCGAGGAGGTCATCGGTGAGGAGCCGCTGGACCTACCACCCATCCGCTTCCTCACCCAGGCACTGTGGTTCGACCTGCCGCAAAAAGCTATGGAACAGATAGCCGCAGAGGGGCTTGACCTCACCGGCGGCTTACATGCTGCCGAGCATGCCGCTATCGCCATACTGCCACTGTTCGCCCTCTGCGACCGCAACGATATCGGCGGTGTCTCCACCCCGCTCCATGCCGATACGGGTAAGCCACAGGTCTTCATCTACGATGCCTATCCCGGGGGCATCGGCATCGCCCAGAAAGGCTTTGAGGTCATCGAGCAATTATGGAAGGCGACCTTAGAGGCAGTCCAGAGTTGCCCCTGCGACGAGGGCTGCCCCGGTTGCATCCAGTCGCCCAAGTGCGGCAACAACAACGAGCCGCTGGACAAAAAAGCTGCCCTCATCCTGCTCCACGCACTGACATCGCCATACGAGTCTTTGGAGAAGATGGCACCCTGACCAAGACACCCGCTCTGTCCTGAGTCCGTTCAGGTAGATGGGTGACATATATAGGACATAGCACAAAAGTCCTCTCCCCTTGCGGGAGAGAGTTAGAGTGAGGGGGAAACTCTCACCCTCACCTTAGTCCTCTCCCATCAAGGGAGAGGAGGGAAGGGAAGTCTCTCCCGTCAAGGGAGAGGATAAAAAGGTGTCCTCTCTCCCCTTGCGGGAGAGAGTTAGAGTGAGGGGGACTCATCTTCACCCTCACCTTAATCCTCTCCCGTCAAGGGAGAGGAGGGAAGGGAAGTCTCTCCCATCAAGGGAGAGGATAAAAAGGTGTCCTCTCTCCCCTCCGCGGGAGAGAATTATCTTCCTTTATCCTCTCTCCCCTCCGCGGGAGAGAGTTAGAGTGAGGGGGAAACTCTCACCCTCACCTTAGTCCTCTCCCGTCAAGGGAGAGGAGAAGGGGAACTCTCCCATCAAGGGAGAGGAGAAGGGGAACTCTCCCATCAAGGGAGAGGAGAGGGGGCATACAAAAGTCCCCCCTTTGCTTCTTGACTTTTTTCGACAACTGTGCGAATATCCTAGGCGAAAATCCTCGGATGCAATAACCGGAACTCAGGGAGGAGGTGGTTATGGCAGATGACCTAGCTTCTGGTATTCAGCCTCGAGGCACAAGCCTGAGGCAACTGCTCGAGGGGCTAAAACCGCATGACCACCTGTGTCTCCTCTACGAATCACCGCAGGAGAGGCTGGCAGCAGCCGTCCCTTTCATCGCCATCGGACTGAAGCGCAATGAAAAATGCATCTACATCGTCGATATCAGCACCGCCGAGGATGTCCGCAAACACCTTGCTGATGAAGGGGTAGATATCGCCACAGCAGAGAGGTCGGGGCAACTCTCAATCCTGCACGAGAGCACAACTTACACCAAAGGAGGTGTGTTTGACCCCGACAGGATGATCGCCCTGCTGATTGATGAGGCGAAAAAGGCACTGTCACAGGGCTATACGGCGCTTCGGGTGACCGGTGAGATGACCTGGGTGCTGCGTAATCTCCCCGGTTCGGAAAGGCTCCTGGAATACGAGGCAAGACTCAATGGTGAATTCTTCCCCAAATACTCCGCCACCGCCATCTGCCAGTATGACCGCTGGAAATTTGACTTCGAAATACTCAAGGGAGTGATAGTAACACACCCTCTGCTAATCAGAGGCGACCGTGTTTACCATAACTTCTACTATGTACCTCCTCAGGAGTTCCTCAGCGGCAAGCTGGCTGAGGTGGAGATAAAGCACTGGCTCAACAATCTGGAGCGCGAGCAGCAGGTGCAATCCTCGCTTCGCCAGAGCGAACACAGATACCGCACGCTCACCGAGCAGTCGCTGCTGGGAGTGCTCGTCGTGGCTAAGGGCTTCCGCATCGTCTATGCCAATCGCGTGATAGCCGAGATCACCGGCTACAGCGTGGATGAGCTGCTTTCGCTGCCGCCCGAAAAGGTGCAGGCGCTGGTGCACCCGCAAGACCGCGCTATGGTCTGGGGACGCTTCCAGCGGCGGCTTGCCGGCGAAGATGTGCCGCCCCACTATGAATACTGTGGCATCCGCAAGGATGGCAGGGTAAGATGGCTGGAGATGCATGCCACCGCCATCGAATACGATGGCGAGCCCGCCATACTCGCCGCCATCACGGACATCACCGAGCGCAAAAAGCTGGAAAAGGACCTTCACGACTCCGAAAGTCGCTACCGCCGTCTCTTCGAGGCATTCCAGGACGGCATCCTCATCCTCGATGGCGAGACAGGAGAGGTCATCGATGCTAACCATTTCATCCTTAACAGGCTGAGGTATGCTATGGTGGAACTCAAAGGGAAGCGACTGTGGGAACTCGGCTTCTTCGAGGACACCGAAGCCAGCAAGACCGCCTTTAAGGAACTTAAAGAAAAAGGCTACGTCCGCTATGAACATCTGCCGCTCCGCACCAAAGACGGACAGCGGGTAGATACTGAGTTCATCTCTAATGCCTACGAGGTAGACGGGCAAAAGTTCTTCCAGTGCAACATCCGCGATATCACCGAGCGCAAAAAGCTGGAAGAGGCGCTGGAGCGAGAAAGGGCTCAGCTTGCGTCCCTGTTTGACAGCATAGACCAGGTGGTATACGTCACCGACCCCACGACTTACGAGATACTGTTCGTCAATAAATTCACCCGGGACCTCTTAGGCAAGCCGCTCATAGGCGAGAAGTGCTACCGCGAGTTCCAGGGCAAGGATGCACCCTGTGAGTTCTGCACCAACGACATAATCTTGAAGAACAAGGGACAGCCATACTACTGGGAGCACCATAACCCCGTGGTCAACAGGGACTACTGGCTAGTGGACAGGATAATAGAATGGCCTGACGGGCGGGATGTCAGGTTCGAACTTGCCATAGATATCACCGAGCGCAAGCGGTCACAGGAGATGTATGAGACTATCCTCCGTACCACTATAGACGGCTTCTGGCTGGCAGACATGGAGGGACGTTTTCTAGAGGTCAACGATGCTTACTGCCGTCTGACAGGCTACTCGCGTGAAGAACTTTTGAGGATGACGATCAGGGATGTGGAGGCAATAGAGACCCCGGAGGAGACGTCCAGACGCATCCAGAAGATACAACAGGTGGGGTATGACCGTTTCGAAAGCCGTCACCGCTGTAAAGATGGCAGGGTTGTCGACGTAGAGGTCAGTGTAAGCTATTTGCCGGGAGATACCGGGCGGATGGTGGTATTTGTCCGTGACATCACCGGGCGCAAAATGGCGATGGAAGCGATAAGACTCTCGGAGGAGAGGTACCGCTCCGTGGTGGAGAATGCCAACGAAGCTATCTCCGTAGTGCAGAACGGCATCATAAAGTTAGCCAATGCCAAGGTGACCGAGATAACCGGCTATACCATTGAGGAACTTAACGCCATGCCCCGTGGCTCAACTATCCACCCGGACGACCGCGACAGGGTGATAGGCTACCACGAACAGAGGTTACGCGGTGAAGACGTGCCCAATACATATGAGCTCAGGATAATAGACAAACAGGGCAATCTCAAGTGGTTGGAGAGGCATGTCGCCCTCATTACCTGGGAAGGTAAGCCGGCTGGGCTGGTGCTGGACACCGACGTCACCGAGCGCAAACAGATTGAGGAGGCATTGAGGAAAGGCGAAGAGCGCTACCGCCTCATCGCCGAGAACACCAGGGACGTCATCATCACCGCCGACATGGACCTGAAGGTCACATACATCAGTCCATCGGTCAGATACCTTAGCGACCGTACCCCCGAAGAGGTGCTGGCTACAGGCTTAGACAAGCTACTCACTCCTGCGTCTCTTAAAGAGGCGACAAAAGTCCTCCGTGAGGAACTGGAGAGAGCCAGAACGCAGCCTGTAGAGCCGGGCAGGTCGCGCACGTTAGAAATGGAAGTAATACGCAAGGACGGCTCCACCTTGTGGGCAGAAGCCAGGGTCAGTTTCCTGCGCAACGCTGAAGGGCAACCTGTAGGGCTTATCGGGGTGCTGCGGGACATCACCGAGCGCAAGAGGGCGGAGGAGGAGAGAAAACAGCTAGAGCTTAAAGCCCAGATAGCCAGTCGACTTGCCTCGGTGGGGGAGATGGCAGCCGGGGTCGCCCATGAGATAAACAACCCGCTCACCGGCATCGTCGGCTACGCCCAGCTTCTGGCAAGCCGCCAGGACCTGCCTGAAGACGTCAAGAAGGACTTGAAGATAGTCAACGATGGTGCCCAGCGGGTGGCTGGCATCGTGCAAAGGCTGCTCACCTTCGCCCGACAGGTCAAACCGGAGCGGAGGCAGGTGAACATCAACCAGCTTATCGAAAGTACCCTCGCCCTCAGGACTTATAGTCTTCGCACCAGCAACATCGAGGTTACAACCAGGCTCGACCCGTATCTCCCCGATACCATTGCCGACCCCGGACAGATACAGCAGGTGCTGCTCAATTTAATCGTCAACGCCGAGACAGCGATGAAAGAGGTACATCGCAAGCGCAGGCTGACCATTACCACCAGAAAGGCTGATAGCATCGTCGAGATAAAAGTCAAGGACAATGGTCACGGCATCAAGCCGGAGATAATGGACAGGATATTCGACCCCTTCTTCACCACCAGACCTGCGGGCGAAGGCACCGGGCTGGGCTTGAGCCTGTGCTACGGAATAGTCACCGAACATAACGGCAGAATTTACGCCGAAAGCAAGCCGGGCAGAGGCGCTACCTTTGTGGTCGAGCTACCCATCGTCAGCGAGGTAGCACAGCCGGTGCAAATGCCGATAGAATTCAGACAGAAGCTGACTGGTAGCAGAATACTGGTGGTGGATGATGAGCCGGTCATCAGGGACTTTATCAATCAAGTACTGAGCTGGGAAGGTTGTGAGGTCGATACTGCAGCCAGTGCCGAAGAGGCACTGCAGAAGATAGCCAGCCAGCAGTACAACCTGCTCCTCCTGGACATCAAAATGCCCGGCATGGACGGTATCGAGCTTTATAACCGTGTCAAGCGGCTGGGGCGGTCGCTTGCCCGCAGGGTGGTGTTTATCACCGGCGATGTCATCAGCCACGGCACAGAGAGGTTCCTCACCGAGAACAAGCTACCGCACATCGAAAAACCATTTACAGCCACACAGCTTATCGATAAATTGGGGCGTACTTTGCGCGCCGGGCGCTAATTTTTCTTCTGCCTCTTTTCAGGCAAGCTGACCTCCAGACTATGCTCCTTACGCAGCGGTATCTCTTTGAGAAAGAAATTCGCCACGAAGGCAATTGCCATGATTGCAACGCTGACGAGAAAGGCTTCTGAGATGGCTGAACTCAGCGACTGGCGCAACGCCTGAAAAGTCTGTTCATATAGCGCCGAGCCCGCCGAGCCCATCTGAGAGAAGATGGTCTGCAATCTCGCCTGTGCTTCAGCGCTGACCAGAACCTGAGGATTATTGGCTAGAGAGTTGATGACCTGTGGAGATATCACCCCTTTGATAGCAGCAGGTAAGCGGGCGGTGAGTTCAGCGCTGAAGCGGCTGCTCATCACCGACCCCAGCATAGCCAGCCCCACCGAGCCCCCGATAGAGCGGAAAAACATGGTCGACGAGGTCGCTACACCCATCAGGTTGTAAGGGACTGCATTCTGGACGGCGATGGTATAAAGGGGCATGGTGATGCCCAGACCGAAGCCGGTGAGCGCAATGTTTATCAGAGCAGTGCTGTACTGCGTGTCTGTGCCCATCCTGGCAAGAAGCGCCATGCCTGCTCCCATTATGACAATGCCGATTATGCCCTGAATCCGGTAATGCCCCCCGGCACGAGAAAGCAACTGCCCGGATGTGAAACTGCCAGCGATCAGCGCCAGGTGCATTGGTATCATGAAACTGCCACTTACCGTCGCCGTGACACCGAGCACGCCCTGAAAGAAAAGCGGTAGGAAGATCAGGCTGCCAAACATGCCCAGACCGGTGACGAACACCACCACCGCTGAGACAGATATGATGGGGTTTCTGAACAGCCATAAAGGCAGGATGGGCTCCTCAGCCCGGCGCTCTATCATCACGAAAACAACAAGCATCAGGGCGGCAAAACCGAGCATGCCCAGTATCTGCGGGGAATTCCACGAATATTGCACACGAGCCAGTGATAGAGCCAGCATCAGCGACACCACCGCAAGCACCAGTGTAGATAGCCCTAGATAGTCTATCCTATGCTTCAGATTGTCCGGTCGGACATGGGGAAAGACAAAAACAAACACGATGATGACCAGTAGCCCCAGGGGGACGCTAAAAAAGAACACCCAGCGCCAGGACAGGGCATCGGTCAGGAATCCGCCGAGCGTAGGACCGAGCACCGAAGAGACCCCGTACACACCGCTGGTAAAGCCCTGATATTTACCGCGCTCTGCCGGCGGAAAGAGGTCGCCGATCACAGTGATAGCATTGGACATCATTGCCCCACCGCCGATCCCGGCGATCGCGCGGAAGGTAATAAGCTGGTTCATGGTAGTGCTCAGTCCGGATAGCAAGGAGGCAGTGGTATAAATGGCGATGCCACCGATATAAAAGTACTTGCGACCATACATATCAGTAAGCTTGCCGATGATGGGGATGGTTACCGCTGAAGCTACGGTGTTGGCAATCGCCACCCAGGTGTACCGACTAAAACCACCGAGGTCGCTGATTATTTTCGGCATAGCCGGACCGATCACTGTCTGACTCACCGCTCCCAGAAACATCGCCAGCAATACGCCGCCAAATGTCACCATAACCTGCTGCCTGGGCAGCGAACTGAAACCCAGCGGGCGGGACTCAACTTGCGTCTCCAAATCAGTCTCCTACAGTAACTTCTTCCCGATTTCCCTCAGCTTTCCCAGCAACGCCGATAGCTCCGCCAGCTCCGACGGAGTAAGGTGGGAAAGTTTGTCTTTAATCGACTGCTTCATTAGCTGACGGTACTCTTCCAGCACCGCCTTCCCGTCATCAGTCAGTGAGATATTGACCACCCGCCTGTCCCGGGCATCAGGCTGCCTGGCAACAACGCCCAGGCGCACCAGGTGGTCTATCAGACGGGTCATCTGAGGTTTTGGCACCACCAGCCGCCTCGCCACCTCAGAAATCGTCAGACTGTCCCCCTCTAGCATGCGCATAACAGCCAGATGAAGACGGGAAAGTCTCCCCCTGGCACCATCCAGCTGGCTCCTTAACAGCTTCTTGCCAATAACCGGCAGGGTCTGGAGCAGTTCTTCCGCTATATTTTCAATATCCCCACTGCGCATGCTTGAGCCCACCTCAGTCAGACCTCTGACTGCAGACAATTTAGTTCACTAAGATAACAGTTAACGGTGTAAACTATTTTATCAGCATCCTTCCACTAAAACAAGAAAGGCGGGCACCGCACAAAAAAGACAACTGCTGTTGCTATTGCAATAATATTGCATCTAGCATTCAAGTGCTGTATAATTAGTGCATGCCAGATTCAGCGAAGGGGCTGGGGGTGCTTCGTGAGCATGGCTACCGGATAACCATGCCGCGGCGGCAGGTATTAAAGGTATTGGCTGAGGCAGAGTGCCCGCTGTCACCGTATGAGATACAGGAGGTATTGAGGCAGCAGGGCAAGCACCTCAACCATGTGACCATCTACAGGGTGCTGGAGCTCCTCTGCGCCTTAAATTTAGCCCATAAAGTGCTGCTCGCCGGGGGGTTTGTGATATGCAGCCTGGGGAGCACCGAGGGCTGCCATCGCTTCGTCATGTGCCGGGAGTGCGGCGTGCTAAAAGAGTATGCCAGTAAAGACCTCTGCGCCGAGGAGACAGAAATGGCACAGAGCCTTGGCTTCCGCGCCGAACAGCATTTCTCCGAGTTTTCTGGAGTGTGTGCCAGATGTCAGAAGTAAGCACCACCAAAGCGGTGGAGAGACCGCAAGGGATGGCAAAGAGGATAGCCCTGGAGTTAGCCAGGCATGCCCCGTTCACTGCTATAGGCGCCGTCACCGGCATCGTGCTCATGGTCGTCATCGTCCTGACAAAACTGCCAGCCGCCGTCTCCGAAATCGCCTTTTATGTCCTCCATCCCGCCCACATCCTGTTCAGCGCTATCGTCACCACCGCTATGTACCGGAAATATAGACCGGGCAAGCTCTGGGCAGCGGTGCTCATCGGCTACACCGGCTCGGTGGGCATCGCCACCATCAGCGACTCCATCATCCCCTACCTGGGGGCAGAGTCCTTCCGCGTCCAGATATCCTTACACATCGGCTTCATCGAAAAATGGTGGCTCATAAACCCGGTGGCTTTTCTGGGGATTGCCATCGGCTACCTGAGACCGGTGACCAGAGTGCCGCACGCCCTGCACGTGCTTCTCAGCACCTACGCCTCGCTGGTCTACTTCACCGCCTTCGGGGTGGCGGAGTGGCTACACCTGTTGCACTTCGTCTTCCTGTTCCTCTTCCTGGCGGTATGGCTGCCCTGCTGCTTCAGCGATATCGTTTACCCGCTGCTGTTCCTCAAGGCTGAGGAACGCGAACACCGCTGAAAACTAGCCGTCGCCTTCCCTGCGGCTGTAGTAATCGAAGGCATTTTTCAGGGCACGCGCACCGCGTGATATGGAAGGAAAAGCGGGAATACCCTGCTCCTGTAGTTTCAAAATGATATCCGCCACCTCCCGTGAAGAGTCGGGCACATGTAGAAACACCATGGCTATCAACGGCTTCGATTGCTGTTTGACTTCCTCGAGCACAGCCATTGTCCCCTGAAGCTGCTGCGGGCGCATATGCCAGCCGGGGCGGGTGGAGACTATATAGGCAATGTTGTCGATGTTGGCATCCCTTGAGACCACACCCATAATGCGCCTCATATCCCGCCGCACCGGACCAGCAGTGTCTATAGGGTTGCGGTAGCTCCCACCCACCACCTCGAAGAATGTCTCCAGCTCCTCATAGGACTCCCTGGTGAGCCTGGGTACTTCTAGCCCCACCTCGGCAAATATATCGGTGGCGATCACGGACTGACCGCCCGGTCCCCCGGCAATAGCTACCCTCCTGCCGCGTACCGGCGGCAAAAAGAGCAGCGCCTTAATGGTGTCCAGAAGCTCCTCCATGCTTGACACCTGAATTGCCCCGCACTGCCTTATCGCCGCCTCCCATACATCCCGCGACAGGGCAAGCGACCCGGTATGTGACGCGATAGCGCGGTTGCCCTCTTCAGTGCGCCCGCCCTTCCATATCACCACCGCCTTCCTGGAAGCCACCTCCCTCAGTACCTCGAAAAACCGCCTCCCGTCCTTCACCCCTTCAATATACATGCCGATGACCTTTATCTCCGGGTCACGACCGAAATACTGCAGAAAGTCGGGGGAGTCTACCGCTATGCCATTGCCATAGCTCACCGACTTGCTGAGATACACCCCCTGCTGATAGGCGTCCAGGCTGAAAGCGATGGCGATGCTCCCGCTCTGCGACAGAAAGCCCACCGGTCCCCAGACATCGAGGTACTGGTCTTCGCTCTGCCTGATGCCGACCCTGGGGTTAAATAGCCCCATGCAGTTTGGTCCGATGAGGTGAAAATTAGCGCTCTCTGCCCTGGCAGCAAGCTGGCGCTCCAGTTCGGTCCCTTCTGGCGTCAGGGTCTCGGAAAAGCCAGCGGCAAAAAAGTGCGCCGCTGCCACCTCTTTGCGGATGCAGTCCTCCAGCACATTCAGCGCCGCCCTCCTGGGCACAGCTACAATTGCCAAGTCCACAGGCTCAGGCACATCCATAAGACTGCTGTAGTTCTTCACACCCAGTGCCTCGATCTCTTTAGCCGTATCTGGGTTAACATGCACGGAATAGAGCTTTCCCTTGAATTTAAGCTGCCCGCGGAGCCATTCAAAGTTGGTCGCCCTGCTGTCCCCCACCACGACCACCGTCCGTGGGTTAAAAGCCCTGTCCAGTCTATCGAAGTCTACTTTCACTGTAGCTACCCCGTTTACACAACTGAGCCTCCGCTCCAGACCTCACAGCCTGACCAGCATCCCTATAATCATAGGCAGCGGCAAGGTCGCTGTCAAAAAAGAATTCCACGACAGCGGAAGCCACCTCTGGCTTTGCCATCTTGCTGCGCTTGTGCTAATATCCTTCGTACTATATGAGCGCGCCCGACTTACTCACTAAAACACAGCAAGGCGTAAAGCTCAGCCGTCAGGGCTGGTTCTCAAAGATAGCACGACTCCTCGACCGAGGAAGCGTTGCCGCCCAGACCTGGGAGGAACTGGAGGAACTGCTGATACTGGCAGACGTCGGCGTCGCCACCGCTGAGAAACTGCTCCAGCGCGTGAAGGAGCAGGTGAAAAAAGAAAGGCTGGAGGAAAGCACAGCGGTGCGGGAAATGTTGCAGCGGGAAATGGTGGCTATGCTTGCGGTTGAGCCGCCTCAACGTCCGTCAGACAACCCGCCTTTACAGGTTCTGCTGGTGGTCGGTGTGAATGGCTCGGGGAAGACCACCAGCATTGCTAAACTGGCTTATCAGTTCAAAAATGAAGGCAAAAAAGTTGTTCTGGCAGCAGCAGACACCTTCCGCGCCGCCGCCATTGACCAGCTAAAAGTCTGGGGCAAGCGCGTTGGAGCGGAGGTGATAGCCCATCAGCCCGGCGGTGACCCCGGAGCAGTGGTCTTCGACGCTATCGAGGCGGCTCGTAGCCGCAATGCCCGGGTGGTGATAGTGGACACCGCAGGTCGTTTGCATACCAAATTCAATCTTATGGAGGAGCTCAAGAAAATAAAACGCATCATTGCCAGGAGCGATGCCAGCTACACCGTGCTGCTGGTGCTGGACGCCACCACGGGTCAGAACGGGCTGGCACAAGCCAGACATTTCACCGAGGCGGTGAATGTTGACGGCATCTTCCTTACCAAGCTCGATGGCACCAGCAAAGGCGGTATCGTGCTGGCGATCTGCGATGAACTCAAAATCCCCATCCTCTACATAGGCACCGGCGAGCAGCTTGACGATATAGCACCGTTCGATGCCACGACGTTTGTCGAGGCGATTTTCTCAGGGAGGGAGGACTAGAAGTGTTCACTTTGACCGTCAGCATCAGCCCGGTACTGCTACACCTCGGCGTTTTCGAAATCCGCTGGTATGGACTGATGGTGGCGCTGGCAGTGGTGGCGGTCATCGGCATTTCACTCCTGGAAGCAAAGCGACTGGGCATACCCTCAGACCATATCTACAGCCTGGCGCTGTGGGCAGTCCTCGGCGGTGTCATTATGTCCCGCCTGCTACACGTTATCGACCAGTGGCACTATTATGTGGCGCATCCGGAGCAACTCATCGGCTTCGCCGGGCTGACCATCTATGGAGCAGTGCTCGGCGCACTGATAGCAGTAATAGTCTACGCACGGGTAAAGAGGCTCTCCGTCTGGCAGCTAGCCGATGTGGTAGCGCCGGGGGCAATACTGGGACAGGCGATAGGCAGAATAGGTTGTACCATCAATGGTTGTTGCTACGGGCTGGAGAGCCCGCCCTGGTGGGCAGGGGCGATTATTTATACCAACCCCGAACATGCCATGCTGGGCACACCCATAGGTGTCCCCCTTTACCCCACACAGCTCTACCACCTGGCATGGAACTTGATTGGATTTGGCGTGCTGTGGTCGGTAAGAAAGCGGCTGGCACCGCAAGGCAGCTTGTTCCTGCTCTATCTTGCCCTATATGCTACCGGTGACCTGCTGATAAGGCTGGTGCGAGAGGGAAAGCCTTTCTTGTTCGGCTTACAACAGGCACAGCTTATAGGCATTCTGGTACTGTTGGTCACTGCACCCTGGCTGGCTCTCAGGATATGGCTGGCAAGACGGAAAGCGGTTGCTCAAGCACCAGCCGATGTCAGTCCACCGGGTCAAAGTCAAGGAGCTTGAGTCGCAACCTCTCCACACCATTCCAGGCGTCCGCAATCAGATTGTAAGCGACATCTATGCGGGAGCTTATCTGGTCTGCCAGACCACCCAGCCCGAAGCCGATGGCATCCCAGACCACACTCTCCTGCCTCACCTTCAACCTGAGATGGTCGCCCTGTTCGCCCACCGGTGACCATTCCAGCACCTCGACCTCACGAGTGACGAAGGTGGGCTCAGGGTTACCGCTACCGAAAGGAGCCAGCTTTTGTAGCTGCTGATAGAAATCACCGGTAAAGACGGTAAGGGGTACTTCAGCATCGATATCAATGTGTGGGCGTAAGTCCACACCGGCAAGCTCCTCCTCGGCGATCTTAAGCAAACGCATCTGCAGCGCCGCCAGATTGTCCCGCTGGACTGTGAAGCCGGCGGCGCCGGCATGACCGCCGACATTCAGCAACAGGTCGCGGCACCTGTCCAGTGCCCCTATGAGGTTAAATTCAGGGATGCTCCTACCACTGCCCCGACAGACTTCAGGACCGGTCTTTAGCAATATCACCGGACGGTAAAACTCCTCAGCCAGCCTGCCCGCCACCAGCCCCATCACACCTGCGGGGAAATCAGCACCACCCACCATCAGCAAGGGGAAATCTACTCCCTGTGCCAGAAGTAGCTCCCGGGCACGGAGTAAAAGTTCGCTGGTCATCCTCTGCCGCCGGGCATTCTTCTCCTCCAGGTCCAGAGCCAGTCGGGCAGCCTCATCCCGGCTCTGAGTGACCAGCAAGCGATAGCTGGTAGAGGCATCATCCAGCCTGCCAGCAGCGTTGATGCGTGGCGCCAGTATCCAGGAGATGCTCTCCGAGGTAAGGTTGCCCGGCTGCAGTCCAGCGCAGCGCATCATCTCCTGGAGTCCGATGCGCTCGGTGCTGTTCAATAACTCCAGCCCCTGCTTCACCCAGTAGCGGTTATCGCCCAGCAACGGCACCATATCAGCTACAGTCCCCAGGGCGACCAGATCAAGCAAGCCAGCAAGCACCCTGTCCCGTCCACTGCCCTCAAGAAGTGCCTGAAGCAATTTAAAGGCAACCCCCACCCCGGCAAGGTCGGTAGCCCGAAAAGCTGAATCGCTCCTTTTGGGGTCTACCACCGCCAAAGCCGGCGGCAGGTAGTCCGGAGGCACATGATGGTCGGTGACGATAACGTCCATCCCCAGCTTGCGGCACCTCGCCACCTCTTCAAAAGCGCTTATCCCGGTGTCCGCAGTGATAATCAGGCTGACCCCTGCCTTGCCCAAGCGCTCCAGAGGAGCGAGTTGCAGTCCATAGCCATCGCGAAAGCGGTGCGGGATGAAGGGGATGACCCTGCCCCCCAGCGCCGAAAGCCCCTGCGTCAATATAGCAGTGGCGGTGATGCCATCGGCGTCGAAATCACCGTAAACGGCTATCCTTTCCCCGCGGAACAGCGCCTGATAGGTGCGCTGCACCGCTCTGTGCATATCCGGGAGAAGAAACGGGTCAGCTTCCAGACGGCGATCGACGTTAAGGAAAGCCTCAAACTGGGCAGGCTCGGTAATGCCACGATTATAAAGAAGTTGAACGATCAGCGGGTGGATACCAGGCAGGTCGGTCCTTAAAGGGACTCGAGGTAGGATCCTCCAGCAAGTCTGGCTCAAGCCCTCGCCTCAAACATCTTTTCCTTGTTATACCACAACACCTTCTACCGTGCAAATGTATCGCAGACTCGCTTTTACTGCAGGAGACAGGAATGCTGGAAATTGAGTTCATTCAGATAGATGAGTGATGCACAGGATATAGCAGAAGTGTCCTCCCTCTCCCCCGCGGGAAAGAGTCGCTTTGCTCATCCTCTCCTAGCGGGAGAGAGCTACCTTCTTTATCCTCTCTCCCCTCCGCGGGAGAGAGTTAGAGTGAGGGGGTCACCCTCACCTTAATCCTCTCCCGTCAAGGGAGAGGATAAAAAGGTGTCCTCTCTCCCCTCCGCGGGAGAGAGCTACCTTCTTTATCCTCTCTCCCCTCCGCGGGAGAGAGTTAGAGTGAGGGGGTCACCCTCACCTTAGTCCTCTCCCATCAAGGGAGAGGATAAAAAGGTGTCCTCTCTCCTCTCCGCGGGAGAGAGCTACCTTCTTTATCCTCTCTCCCCTCCGCGGGAGAGAGTTAGAGTGAGGGGGAAACTCTCACCCTCACCTTAATCCTCTCCCGTCAAGGGAGAGGAGGGAAGAGTTGAGGGGGCAATAAGAGTATGTGCCCCGGTCTAGGGGGCGAGTACACAAGTTTGACTGAAGGTGATAGCGTAAATATAATGACGCCGGGAACGATGAGTGGTGCACCGAAGATAGCTTTTCATACTCTGGGCTGTAAGCTTAATCAGGCGGAGACAGAAAAGCTCCTGTGGCAGGCTATCGATGCTGGCTATGTAATAAGCAGCGTCGAGGATGCCGACATCTGCGTGCTTAACACCTGCACAGTGACTCACATCGCCGACCGCAAGGCAAGGCACCTGGTACGGCTGTGGCGAAAGAAAAACCCTCGAGCCACCATCGTCGCCACCGGCTGCTACGCCGAGAGGGCAGCCCAGGACCTCCGCACCGCCGGCGCGAGTACAGTCCTCGGCAATGCGGAAAAACAGCGGCTTCTGGATATAATCGCTGTAGTCTACCCCGCGGGCTGCATCCCCCAGCCCGTACGTGACAGGGATGGGCAACCTAACCGCGTGCGCAGCTTCATCAAAATCCAGGACGGCTGCGATACGCATTGCGCTTACTGCATCGTGCCCCGGGTGCGGGGCAGGGAACGCTGCCTGCCACCAGACGAGGTCATCAAGGAGATCAAAGCCCGGGTCAGCTCAGGCTACAAAGAGATAGTGCTTACCGGCACCAAGATAGGCAGCTATCAGCTTAATGGCACAGACTTACGGCAACTGGTGAAGCGTGTCCTCTCCGAGACCGCAGTGGAAAGGTTACACCTTTCTTCCTTACAACCTCAGGATATCTCGCCGCAACTGATGGAACTGTGGCAGGACAAAAGGCTATGTCACCATTTCCATCTAGCCCTGCAAAGCGGCAGCGATAGCGTGCTAGCCAGGATGGGGCGCAGCTACTCAATAAAAGACTTCGTTACTGCTGTGGGACTCGTCCGTCAGGCACTACCCGAGGCTTCAATTACCACTGACATCATGGTGGGCTTCCCCGGCGAGAGCGATGCTGAGTTCCTGGAGAGCTATCGGCTCTGTGAGGAGGTCGGCTTTGCCGCCATCCATGTTTTTCCCTATTCGCCACGCCCTGGCACCCTGGCAGCAAAGATGTCCCATCAGGTGCCGGAAAAGGTAAAGAAAGCCCGCAGCCAGCAGATGCTGGCGCTCTCCGCTGCCAGCGCGGAACGTTTCCGCCAGAGGTTTCTGGAACAAAAGACGATAGTGCTGTGGGAAGGAGAGGTGTCAGCGGGCAGTCATATCTATTCCGGACTGACCCACAACTACATACGCGTATTTGCCCACAGTACTGAACCGCTCACAGGACATATTTTGCCAGCAAAGCTACTTCGGCTCTACGAAGACGGGGTATGGGTGGATGTAGTCCCGGAGCGAAGCTACCCTGCCATCCCTTCGCCCTTCTCCCGTTGCTGACGCAAAAAGTCTTCCACCTCTCTGATTATCCGCTCCGCATCCTCCGGTCGCTCGCCAGAAGGCGCAGGCTGCGACAGGTACTCCTTTTCCAGTCTTTTGACATAAAGAGCCATCTCCTTATTCTCAGCCAGGAGCTTGTCCAGCATATCCCGCAAGTACTCACCAGCCCTTCTCAGTTCCTCCAGATCGACTTCCACTCCCAGAAGTTCACAAAGCTTGCTTGCCAGTGCCAGACAGACCACTGGATTGGCTTCCATACGGATATAAAAGGGGGCATGTCCCCAGAGACTGATCGTTTCCCGTTCCAGACGGGCGCACTCCACCAGCAGCAGACTATGAAAGCTGGCTGGTCCCTGATAAGCTATGGGCACAATGCCAAACTCCTCCAGCACCGACACCAGCCGTGGGCTGTTCACCACCCCCGATATCCTGGGCAACACCGTATGAGGGATCCTGTCATACAGTCCGCCCAGTGTATAGATGCGGTGCACGCCCATGGTATCAGCGATATCGAGGATAAGGTCGCTGAACCTCTGCCAGTAATGGTGCGGCTCCACACCGTGAACAAAGATCACATCACGCTGCGCTAGCCCACCCTGCCAGTAAAAGAAACTGCACCGTGGTATCTTCACCGAGGTGACCACACCGTTTTCTATGGTAACCGTGGGGCGCAGTTCAGAAAAATTATAGAACTCGTCGGGATTAACCTCGGCAAACTTCTTGGCTTCCAGTTTTCTCGCCAGATAAGCCACGGTGCCAGTAGCCACCTGCGCAGCATCCGCCCACCCCGCAAGAGCCACCACCATATCAGGCTGACTTAATGTCGGGCGTTCGAGAAATACCAGTGACCTCGACTCCATCGCTCCTCCAGCCTACACTCCAGGCTAATTCTAAGTCTACCACAAACTTGCCACCCTTTGAAAAAATACCTCTGTCCTACTATCCTTGTAATCCTAGGTATATTGACTGGTATGCTATACTGGATACATACCGCATTTTACCCAGCCCAGCAACAAAACGCACGGGGGAACACTTGAGCAAAAAAATCAAGGTAATTGTGAATCCAGCAGCCGGGGCTGGCAAGACAGTAAAGAAGTGGCCTCATATTAAGCAGGAGTTTGAGCAACTTGGGGTGGACTTTGACTACGAACTCACCCAAGCTCCGGGGCATGGCATAGAGCTGGCAAACTCGGCAGTGGACAAAGGGTACGAGGTGGTGGTCTCGGTGGGCGGCGACGGCACCCTTAACGAGATAGTGAATGGTCTTCACCATGCAGGCGGTCTGGAACATGTGGCAATAGCTATAGTCAATACCGGCACCGGTGCTGACTATATCCGCACACTGGGCATCCCCCGTCAGTACAAGCAGGCTTGCCGACGGGTGGCGAGCCCGCAGGGGAAGATTACCGTAGACCTGGGCATCGCTGAATATACAAACAAAGGCAAGCCGGCAAAACGGCTTTTTGTGAATTTCGCCGGGCTGGGTTTCGATGCCGAGATCGTCAGGGCTACCACCGAGAAGTTCAAGGCTCTGGGCGATATGCCATCTTACCTCATGGGACTGCTGACAACGCTGTTCACCTATGAAAACAGGGATGTCACCCTGGTGATAGACGGGCAGTTTGGCACCAGAAAGGTGTGCACTGTGCTGCTAAACAACGGCAAATATGCTGGTGGCGGCATGCTTCCGGCGCCGGCTGCCGACCCCGGAGATGGCTTCTTTGACGTGCTGGTGATAGATGATATGACCAAGCCCGACCTGCTCATTTCCCTTCCCAGAATATATAGAGGTACTCATCTGACACATCCCAAGGTAACACTGACCAGAGCAAGGGCGGTGGAAGTGCAACCATCGGTCAACATGGCAGTCCAGGCAGATGGTGAGCTACTGGGGGAGGCACCAGCCCGCTTCACCATAATGCCAGCAGCACTGACTGTCCTCGTCTGAAAAAAGCTAAATTTCGCAGCCGAGAAGCCCCGCCACTTCATCAAGAGGTATCTCTTTCCCCTCCAGGTTGAAAGCCTTCTTCGTCTCCGCTGAAAGTAGTATCACTGCCAGGGGCTGCTTTACTGCAGAGAAAAAAGCACAGCCATTGATGTGACGGCAACCAAGACGCACCTCGACCACGGGCACGAGCCTCATGCCTCCGATGGACACAGCTTCTTCTGCCTTCACTTTCCTTTCCATCTTCTTTGGACCCACTTTGCCCAGGCTTTAATAGCCAGGGGTGAAAGGAGAAAGCCTGCCACAGGGATGATAAGCCGTGCTGGCTCCATCTTCAGCCTGGCAGACAGGTAGCCCTGGACGATGGCATCACCGCTGAATGACGGCTCGAGGTCTATCCTGCACCGGGGAAACAGCCCGAGCAGAGCCAGCGGGGACAGATAGGCGAAAAGAAGACCGGTATCGGCAGGGCTATCAAGCCCTATCTTCAGCCTGGCGACAAACTCTTCTACCTTCAGTTTTTTGAGGCAATTTCCTGCCAGGCGGAGAAGTTGTATCGGCAGCCCTTTAGTTCGCAAAATGCCGCTGAATAGCTGAACAGTGTCCTCGAGTCTGTGACTATCTTCGGTGGGCTGTCTCGCTGCACCAGCACCGCTTTTCCAGCGCAACTCTTTTCTCAGCACACCGGACAGCCATAACAGCAAGATGCTAAATTTCACACCACCACCAAGGTCTAGACGAAGGGCGATCTCCAGAGGTAGGAAAAGACATACACACACTACCGCTGCCAGGCTGAGCAGGACAATGCCAGCTAGCAAGCCTGCTACTCCTCCGCTTTATCTTTCCTCATCCCCCACTTTTCAGCAATCTTTGCCGCAACATCGGGCAGCGTTTCAGTCAATTTTTCTATGGCTGATGCCACGCCTCCTTTTATCGCTTCTATCCTCACCCCCTCCTTATCGACAACGATGATAGCAATCGGTTTCACCCCTGCCCCGCCGGCGGTGGCACTACCACCGCTTTCCTCTTTCCCGGTGGCGCCACCAGCCCCGAAGCCGACGCCGATGCTGAGCAAGGGTATCAAAGTGGTCTCGCCAACGGTTATCGGTTCGCCGATAACCGTCTTGGCATCCAGCACCTTCTCAATCTGCCCCAGAGTCGCCTTAATTAAATCTTCAACATCAGCCATCTATCGCCTCCTTGTTTGTCACCCTACAGCCCATTATATCACGGTTCGAAAGTCTAAGACGCACCTTTTACCCTCACCTGGATTATTATGTCGCCGGGAATGCCATCGGTCACCTGACGGGCATTGCGCAGCTTGACCTTTGTCCCATCCTTTACGCCGGCGGGAATTTTCACCTTGAGCCTTTTTCCTTTTCTCGTCAGGACCTTCTCCAGCCCCCTGGCAGCCTGCTCACGGTTAATAGTTATCTCATAATGGACATTCTGGCGCTGTGCTCTCTGTGCCTGTGCCGCCTGACGCAGTATCTGGTCCAGATCAATGTCGCCGAAGGTGCCGGAACGCATGCCCCCGGGACCGGTGGTAAACACTCTGAATGTGGCACCCTTCCCCTTCAGCAGTCCACCGAAAATCTCGTCGAGAAAATCAAAGCCCAGACCAGCGCCCTGAAAGTCACGCAGCAAGTCCTCAAAAGTCGTCCTGGTAGTAGCACTGCCGAAGATATCGCCCACCGACCCCACTGTGCCGAACTGGTCATACTGGCGTCTTTTCTCCGGGTTGCCGAGCACGGCGTAGGCTTCGTTTATCTCCTTGAACTTATCATTAGCCCACTTCTCCCGCCCGGGATTGCGGTCGGGGTGGTACTGCATCGCCAGCCGCCGGTAGGCTTTCTTTATCTCCTCGTCGCTGGCATTCCGGGGTACACCGAGAATCTGGTAATAGTCCTTGGTCATTTTTCGCCTTTCAACCGATTGCGAAGCGCCCTCGACCAGGTGGTCACTGAGTCAGTGCCACTTCACTCTGCAGCTCCTGCTTCCGTCCCTCTGTTTCGAGAGCGGTCGCGAAGCCAGCGGTGGATATCATCGAGGGCAGGTGGTGCCACACTGAAGACATCCACGCCTTTGGGGAACTGCACCATATGCCCCTCCCGGATAAAAAACACGGCTACCTCTCCCTCACCCAGCGTTTCATCTATTTTTTTACTGATGTATTCATACCTCCTGCGTGCCGCCTCCATGTAAAACTGGGAGACTTTCTGAAGCGCAGTCTCGCTTACCAGTCCCAGCAAAAGGCACCTCTCCCAGTCTGTACACTCAGCAATCAGCTCCCTGTCTTCTACCGCCTCAAACTGGGCACCGTTCTGACATTTCTGTCTGGCGATCTCACAACTTCGGGGGTTTATTTTCTCCAGCACTTTCAACCCCTCATCCCCGCTATGGCTTACAGACTCGTGGTAAACACGACTTACCTTGCCCAGCTTCGCCTCCAGATTGGCTATATGCTCGTCAACCTGCTTCCAGTACAACTCGAATTTCTCCGTGTACTCCACAGGGGCATCGGCAAACGAATATACCAGTGGGACGAGAAAAAGCCTTCTCCCGGCTTTAAAGCTTTCGACCTCTGGTTTGTTGATCTTGCCCAGTTCCTGTGCCATGCTTTTATTTTAGTTTACCACACCGCTAAGATTCAGGTAGAATGTGCGGTCATACGGTTAGCCATGTGCCGAGACAAAGGTCTTGAGCGCACCAAGGTATTGTTCCATACCGCCTGAAAAGATGGTGTTATGGTCGACCCCGGGGATAACCACCATCTGCTTGTCGTCTGTCCCGATATTCCTATACAGCGACTTCCCCTCCTCCAGAGGTACAATCCGGTCGTGCTCTCCATGAATGACCAGGGCAGGTAAACGCACCTGCCGCACCATCTGCACACCGGAAGGCTCCCTGGGCACGGTAATACCCATGGGCTTCAGGGGAAAGCCCAGATAAGCAAGCAGGTTGAAAATATTGACGAAACCGCTTTCGATAATCATGCCACTGAACTCATTCTGGTAATGATAAGCTAGCTCTATAGCCGAAGCGCTCCCCAGCGAACGCCCCATGATGAATAACTTGCCCACAAAGCCATTGCTTTGCAGCACCTTCTTAAACCCGGAGAACACATCATGGGCATCTGCAATCATGTTGGTAAGCGTCGGGCTGCCATCGCTCCTGCCATAGCCACGGTAATCAGCCACAAACAGGTTGAGCCCGAGGTCGTTAAAAATAGCACCGATATCTATATAATCGCTGGCTAGCTCGCCATTGCCGTGGAATAAAAGGATATTGGGGTGCTTCTTGCTACCAAAGTAAAAGCAAAACGATATAGATGCGCCATCCCTCATAGTAAGTAGACTTGACATAACATTAGCTAGAGGCAAAGTGGGCAGGAAATCCCGCCGGGGATAGAATACAAACTGCAGGATTTCGGGCTTGTCTAAGAATGCGAGTTCGGACCAAGTTTTAGGCGTCTGTTCCCTGGGCATGTTGGCATTTCTACCCGATCTTAATTATCTCCCCCCTGACATCGTCCTCGATGGTAAGGACGCCAAAGGAACGGAAGCCGGGTCCCGGATTAAAGAAGAATATATCGCCGATTTTTTCACACTTAGACCAGTGGCTATGTCCAAAAATAATAATATCGACGGCGTCAAACAGTCCGCGCACCCGCTCCTCGATGCCCAAGGGTGCCCCCCAACCATGGACCAGCCCCACCTTTTTACTGCCGACCACAAACACTTCTTTCTCGGGGAGTATTTCCTTAACTGCCAGCGAGTCCATATTGCCACGGACCGCCTTCAACTCCCCCATACGCCGTAGCCCTTCAAGGACTCCGACCCCCACAAAATCACCAGCGTGAACGATCAAGTCCACACTGCTCAATGCCTTGACAATTTCAGGATGCAACTCTTCGACTCTCTGGACATGCGTGTCAGAAAGCACAGCGATCTTCATAATAGTAACCCCTTAAGTTTGCTCTGCAATTAATTTTTGAGGTCGCTAATGAACTCCTCGATAGCCTTGTTCACTTCTTCCGGTCTTTCCAGAAATACGAAATGGGTTGTACCCTCGATGATGACCAGTCTGGCACCTTCTATTTTGTCAGCAAGGTAGCGGGCATACTTCACCGGAGTCATCACATCGTCGGTGCCCGAGATGACCAAAGTGGGTACTTTAATGAGGTGGACCTTGTCCATAACGTCGAAGCGGTCACAGCACCTGTAACCGTTCAGGCGCGCCGCCACGCCGGTGCTGACCACATCATCAATCATCATCTCCCTGACCTCAGCCGGGAGGCGGCTATAGAACGGCTCGACGAGTTTGCGCGCTTCCTCTGCAGTCGCATTGAGGGCTTTTTCCATCGCCTGCAGGAAGTCAGGTCTAACGCGCAACCGCGCCCCGGTGGCGACGAGGACAAGCCCTCCGAGTTCTGAGGGGTAGTCCAGAGCATATTTTTGGGCTATGGCACCGCCCATAGAATGCCCGATTATGACCGGTCTCTCATAGCCCTTGTCTCGAATATAATCATGGAGCCACCGGGTGTACTCATCGATGCTGGTAAAGGGCTTTCCCTGGGAATAACCTGGTAAGGTGACAGCATCCGAGTCGGTGAAATATCTCGTCTGATAATACCACACCCGACCGGTATTGCCGGCACCGTGAACGAATACCAGTTTCATTATGAAGACCTCCTGCCATCTTTCAGGGCTACCTCAAGTGCGCCATCGATATCTTCGGCAAAGATAAAGTTCAGTTCCTGCTTAATCTGCTCCGGCACTTCCTCTAAGTCTTTCTCATTCTCTTTGGGCAGCACCACTTTTCTGATGCCGGCGCGATGTGCTGCCAAGACCTTTTCTTTTATCCCGCCCACAGGTAGCACCTTGCCTCTTAAAGTTATCTCACCGGTCATAGCTATCTCCCGGTTCACCGGTCTGCCGGTAAGTGCTGAAATTAAAGCCACTGCCATGGTGATTCCAGCCGAGGGACCATCTTTAGGAATAGCACCAGCAGGAACATGGATGTGGACATCTCTTTTTTCATAAAAGTCTTCGGGTACGCCCAGAGAGGTAGCCCTGGAGCGTGCGTAAGTCAGTGCCGCCTTTGCTGACTCCTGCATGACATCGCCCAGCTTACCGGTGAGGATGAGGTTGCCCCTGCCCGGTATCAGCGCTGCCTCCACAAATATGACATCGCCACCCACAGGTGTCCATGCCAGCCCGGTAGCTACCCCCACCTCATCTCCCCTTTCAGCTACTTCGTGGAGGAACTTCCTCACCCCGAGATATTCCGGCAATTTGTCAGGAGTCACCTCCACCCGCCCGTCGACACCTTCAGCCATGCGTCTGGCAACCTTGCGGCATATTGCCCCTATCTCGCGCTCCAGATTTCTCACACCAGCTTCGCGAGTATAATTGCGGATAATCCCCAAAATAGCCTCATCGCTGACTTCGAGCTTCTCAGCATCAAGACCGTTCTCCCTTAGTTGCCTGGGGAGAAGGTATTTTCTGGCGATGTGAAGCTTTTCCTGTTCGGTATACCCTGGTAGCTCCAGCACCTCCATGCGGTCGCGCAATGCCGGTGGGATAGTATCGGTGATGTTGGCTGTGGTGATAAACATCACCCTGGACAGGTCAAAGGGCACATCGAGGTAATGGTCGACGAAAGCGTAGTTCTGCTCCGGGTCAAGCACCTCGAGCAGGGCAGCCGACGGGTCGCCACGGAAGTCAGCGCCCACCTTGTCTATCTCGTCGAGCATAAAAACAGGGTTATTGGACTCAGCCCGACGCAACCCCTGTATTATCCTGCCAGGCAAGGCACCAACATAAGTACGCCGGTGACCCCGTATGTCAGCTTCATCCCGGATGCCCCCCAGCGACATACGGACAAACTTCCTGCCCAGAGCACGGGCGATTGATTGCCCTACAGAGGTCTTACCTGTGCCCGGCGGTCCCACAAAACACAATATCGGACCTTTCATGTCTGGCTTCAGCTTCCGCACCGCCAGATAGTCCAGTATCCTCTCCTTCACTTTCTCCAGGTCATAATGGTCTTCATCGAGCACCTGTGCTGCTTTAGCGATGTCCAGATTGTCCTCCGTGCTCTTTGCCCAGGGCAAGCTGATGAGCCAGTCAAGGTAGGTGCGCGATACAGTATATTCGGCAGCCGCTGGCGGCATCTTCGCCAGCCGGTCAAGCTCCCGTTCCGCTTCCTTCTGCGCCTCCGGAGGTAATTTCGCCTCGGCTATTTTAGCCTTCAGTTCGTTTATCTCCATCGTCCGCTCATCAAGCTCACCTAGCTCCTTCTGAATCGCCTTTAACTGCTCCCTGAGGAAATATTCGCGCTGTGCCTTGTCCATCTCCTGCTTCACCTGGGACTGGATTTTGCTCCCCAACTCCAGTACCTCGAGTTCCCGGTTGATATAGGCGGTCAGCTTCTTTATCCGCTCACTGACATCCAGCGTCTCCAGGATCTCCTGCGCCTCTTCGGGCTTAAGACTGATATGGGCAGCAACGAAATCAGCCAATGTGCCCGGCTCGGGAATATTCAAAGCTGCGATACTGAGTTCAGCCGGCAGATTAGGCGCCAGCTCCACAGCTTTCTGGAAAAGATTGAGCAGGTTCTTGGTCAAAGCCTCAAGCTCTGTGCCCCTTTCCACCCTGTCCTCGAGCACTTCAATCCTGGCTTTCAGGTAAGGCTCTATCTGTGTGATCTCCTTGACCCTGGCGCGAGAGATGCCCTGAAAGAAAGCCCTGATGGAGCCATCCGGCAACTTGAACATCCGGGCGATTATAGCCACCGTGCCCACAGAATACAGGCTTTCGGGGAGTGGCTTATCGGAGTCAGGACGCTGGGCAAAGAAACCTACAAACTTATCTTTGCTGGCTGCCTCATCGATGAGCCTGACCAGCTTTTCCTCACCTGTGCCTATAGGGATTATGATAGCCGGATAGACAACCGTCTGACCGCTGGGGAAAATAGGTAATTCCTCAGGTATATGGAACTTCTCCCTGGTATTCTTCTCTTCTTCTGTTACCGCCATCTCTTATCCTCACAAGACACTATTCACTCTTTATCTCGACCCGTCGTCGCACCTGGGGCTTTGATTTGGGCAGAACAATTTCCAGAAAGCCGTTTTGATAAAATGCCTTCGTCCGCTCCACCTCAACCGCCGCCGGCAGGGTGATTTTGCGCTCAAAAGGTCCCCAGAGAATCTCCATCTGGGTATAGCTCCGGCTGATGCCCTGCTTCACATCCTGTCGCTCGCCGCGGACAATAAGCTCTTTCCCGTAGACCTCTACTTCTATCTGTTCCTCCTTAACGCCGGCGAGTTCAAAAAGCACCACCACCTCATCGGCAGTCTCAAAAACATCCACCGCCGGTGCCCATGTGCGTGGCGAAAACCTCACCGAGGGCGGTTTACGGCTGGAAAAATCGTCCAGTAGCCGCTCCATCTCCCGTTGCATAGTTACCACGATTTCAGTCCAGTCACTCCTTAATTCCACCATTTTCTGCCTCCTGAATAGAACAAGCATCGCATGACAACAGCCCTCTAATAATTATAGACCAAGCCTGTAATAACTTCGAACCGCAAGCCCCTTTCTGCGAAGCCTATCCAAATATGCCCAGCAGTCCCTGGCGGATCATTTTGATAGCTATCGCAGCGAGGAACAAACTCACCACCTTAGATGCGGCACTGACGCCGCCCTTTCCCAAAAAAGCCACCACACGGTTAGCCTGAGCAAAAAGCGCCCAGGCTATAGCCAGGTTGAGGACAAACGACACTATCACGATGACCAGCGGGTACTGGTCGATGAGGATAAGTAGAGTGGTGAGCACTGCCGGACCGACCACCAGTGGCGTCCCGATGGGCACCACGCCCAACAACTCAGCCCCCACCGAAGCCTGGGCCTCTATCATCTTACCTGTGGTCAACTCTTTGATGGCAAGAATCAATAGAATGAGGCCACCAGCCACCAGAAAATCAGCCACCTGGATACCGAGTAACAGGAAAATGCCTTTACCTATTGCCACAAAGCCCAGCCCCAAGCCGAGGGCGGTAAACATAGCCAGCCGCACTACCCTTCGCCTTTCAGCAGGTCGCATATCCTGCGTCAGCGGCAGCAGAATGGGCAAAGTACCCACCGCATCCATAGCTACAAAGAGAGGCACAAAGGTAAGTCCGAATTCCTGAAGGAGTTGAATAAGTCTTTCCATTAACAGCCAGGGAACGGGGTTATTGCTCTTCCCCTCCCCTGTCCTCCCCACGCTGGATACAGGCTACCGAGGCTACCCTGTCGTCCGGATCAAGTCTCTTCAGATGTACTCCAAGCGTAGCTCGCCCAAGGCAAGCGACCTCCTCCCCCACAGGGATACGGATGGCGCTGCCCTTGGTGGAGATGATGATGATATGCTGGTGGGACATTACCAGCCTTGCTGCAATAACTTTGCCCGTCTTCTCGTTGATACGGTGTGCCAGCACGCCTTTACCTCCCCGACGGTGAAGCGGGAAATTCTTCACCGGTGTACGTTTGCCGAAGCCCTTCTCGGTCACCGTAAGTAAGTCAGCCCCCGGGACTACGGTAGTCATCGCCACCACGATGTCATCGCCATCGAGCTTGATGCCCCTCACCCCACCACTGGCTCGAGACGCTGCCCTCAGACCCTTCACCGCAAACCTGATTCCCCGCCCGTTCCTGGTTACCACTATTACTTCGTCTCTATCGCTCACCATATCCGCCGCCACGAGCTCCTCACCGCTGCGTAGCTTCATAGCGATAATCCCGCTACTTCGAACCGAACTGAAGCTATCCAGCTTCGTCTTTTTCACCGCGCCTTTTGAAGTAGCCATAACCATGAATGCCCCATCAGGTGAGGACTTCGCCACCACAGTAGCGCTCACCTGCTCCTTGGGGTCAACCGATAGCAAGCTGGCAAGCGCTGTGCCCTTGGTCGCCCGCGAGACGTCCTGAGGTATATCATAGACCTTCAGTTTGTACACTTTCCCTCGGTTTGTAAACAAGAACAGGTCGTCGTGGGTATCAGCTACCACACAGTGCCTGACAAAATCTGTATCGCGAGTCACCATCCCGGTGACGCCGACACCACCACGGTGCTGTTTCTGGTAAGCAGCAGCCGGGGTGCGCTTTATATATCCCTGCTCACTTACCGTAATTACCACATCCTGATGAGGGATCAAGTCCTCTTCCTGAAACTCTTCAACCTCCTCGGCGCTGATGGTTGTGCGACGCTTATCACCGTAATCTTTCTTCAGCTCCATCGCATCCTGCCGGATGAGGAACAATATCTTCTTGGGATTAGCCAGAAGGTCTTCGAGGTAAGCGATGTTCTTCACCACCTCGGCGTATTCTTCCATAACTTTCTGCTGCTCCAGCCTGGCGAGGCGGCGCAGCTGCATATCCAGTATCGCCTGCGCCTGAACTTGAGACAGCCCGAATTTTTCCATCAAGTTGCTGCGAGCTGACTCCACCGTCTCCGCTTTCCGGATAGTCTGAACAACATCGTCAAGGTGGTCAAGAGCGGTCCGGAACCCTTCCAGAATATGTGCCCGCTCACGTGCCTTTTGTAAATCATACTGAGAACGGCGGGTGATGACTTCACGTCGGAAGTCTATATAGCAGTTCAAGGCTTCCTTCAAGCTGATCACCTGAGGCTGCCCGTCGACCAGAGCCAGCATATTTACGAAGAAAGCCGACTGCATAGCAGTGTGCTTGTACAGATTGTTTATCACCTTGCTGGACTGGGCGTCTTTCCGCAGTCCGATGACTATCCTCATACCGTGCCGGTCGGACTCGTCCCTGACCTCGGCAATACCCTCGATACGCCTCTCCCTCGCAAGCTCGGCTATCTTTTCCACCAGCGCTGCCTTATTTGTCTGATAAGGAAGCTCGGTTATAACGAGATTGCGACGACCGCTCTTGGTGGTCTCTTCACTGATTCTAGCCCTGACCACCACTTTCCCCTGTCCGCTGGCATAGGCATTCTTAATACCCTCACCACCGAGAATAATGCCGCCGGTGGGGAAATCAGGTCCTTTAACGATCTCCATAAGCTCGTTTATATCGGCTTCAGGGTTTTCAATCAGGTAGCTTATGGCATCACATACTTCAGCCAGATTATGGGGCGGTATATTGGTCGCCATGCCCACCGCGATACCCGACGAACCGTTTACCAGGAGATTAGGTAGTCTAGCAGGCAGGACAACCGGCTCCTTAAGGCTATCATCGAAGTTGGGCATGAAATCGACGGTGTCCCGATCGATATCCACCAGCATCTCTTCCGCTATCTTCGCCAGCCGTGCTTCGGTGTAGCGCATGGCAGCCGGTGGGTCATCGTCCATACTCCCGAAATTGCCCTGTCCATCAATGAGGGGATAACGCATGGTGAAGTCCTGCGCCATCCTGACCATTGCCTCATATACTGGAGCATCGCCGTGAGGATGGTATTTGCCCAGCACCTCACCAACTATGCGAGCACTCTTCTTATAGGCACTGTTATACCTGAGCCCCAGCCCATCCATAGCATAAAGGATGCGCCGCTGCACCGGCTTGAGACCATCACGCACATCGGGAAGAGCGCGAGATACTATCACGCTCATGGCATAGTCGAGGTAGGAGCTTTTCATCTCCTCCTCAATAAGCACTGGCTTTATTACTCCGGCTTCCATCTCTCCCTTTGCGGTTTATCGTTGAAGAAGGTGTGCCACAGCTTACTCCTCAAAAAGAGGTCCTTCTATGAGCGGTTCTTCTTCTTCCGGAGGCACGCCTTCGAATATGGAAAAGCCCTCGGGCAAGAGTTCGCCTTCCTCCAGCTCCACAAGTTCAGCCTCTTCGAGTTCTTCCTCCTCCTCAGCCTCGTGTCGGAGCAAGCTATCCTTCACATGCGGCTGGAATCCTTCCACAGGTCTGACCGGGAAGGACGGACGACCTGCCTGACTGGGGTGCTGGAATGTTTCCCTGATCATGACCCTTACACCGTGAGCGTCGACACTCACTATAGCACCGGCATATTTATTGCCTCCCATCATTAACTTGGCAAGGCGAAGACCATGGGATGGCTCCACAAGCCCAAGATATTCCCCGTGCTCATTCTCTGCGATAAGTTGCCGCCCTCTCACCTTCAGAACTACCTGGTCACCAGGTACCATTTTGGCTAGAACCTCTTGCGAACCCAGGTTCTGAAGTCCCACGATGCCCGTTTTCCCCATCTCACTGATAAACAGCCCCGGGGAGACCTCATGGCGTTCTTCCTTCACCTCAATTTTAGTATCCGGTAATAAGGACAGGCGTTGCAGGTTCTTGTGGGCGATGGAATTATTCGGGTCAAGTTCCAGGACTTTAGAATAAGCCTCTTTAGCTTTCCCGAACTCCCCGAGTTCCATATAAGCCCGCCCCAGCCGGTTGTAAGCATCAACATCAGTGGGGAAGAGTTCGATGATACTTTGATTTACCGCCACCGCCTCCTGCCAGCGGTTCTGCATCGCCAGAGATATAGCTTCCTGGCTTGCCCGGCGCCTTATTTTAGCTTTATCCTCTTCACGGTCTGGCATGTCCCTTTTCTCATCACCTCCGTAATCTTTATATTTTACCTCAGCCACTGTGGCAAAAAAAGCCCCCGCTGTCAAGAGGGTATGCAAATAATTTCATTTTTGACACGCCCCAACAAACCATGCTACTCTGTAGTAGCAAGAAACAGCCATAAGGAGAGCCCGGTGAAAGATAAAGTAGAAAGCGTGCTTAACAAAATAAGACCAAGCCTGCAGGCTGATGGCGGCGATGTGGAGCTTGTGGACGTTAAGGAAGGCGTGGTAAGCCTGAAACTCAAGGGCGCCTGCGCTGGTTGCCCGATGTCCACTATGACGCTGAAGAACAGCATCGAGAGGATTCTTAAGCAGGAAGTCTCCGGCGTAAAAGAAGTAGTCTCCGTCTAACTTTAAAGCTCCGCCTTCTCCAGCTCGAAAGCTTTATGCAGGGCTTTAACTGCGTCTTTTACCCTGTCCTCGGAGATAATGCAGGTTATTCTTATCTCCGAAGTGGTGATAAGCTGTATGTTTATCCCCTGCTCATACAGCGTGCGGAACATCGTAGCAGCATAGCCCGGGGCACCTTGCATACCCGTGCCCACGATGCTGACCTTAGCCAAAGTAGCATCGCTGACGCACTCCTTAGCCCCGATAGACTTCGTTACCTGCTGCACAATAGGCATCGCTTTTTCTAGGTCGCTACGCGCCACGGTGAAAGTCAAGTCCGTGATGTTATTTATGCTGGCATTTTGAACAATGGTATCCACGCTGATATTAGCTTTAGCCAGAGGTTCAAAGATTGCCGTTGCTATCCCTGGGCGGTCAGGCACACCGACGACGGTTATTTTAGCCACATTCAAATCGTGAGCAATACCTCGGACTTTATTTCTTACTTCCATTTCAGGTCCTCCCCTAATCATAGTACCTGGCGCATCAGTGAAACTAGAAGCGACCAGAATCGGCATATTATACTGTTGACCCAGCTCCACAGCACGGGAATGCATCACCTTAGCCCCTAGAGTCGCCATCTCAAGCATCTCCTCGTACCCTATTTCCTTCAACTTACGGGCTTCCGGGACAATGCGCGGGTCAGCGGTATATACACCTTCGACATCGGTATAAATCTCACATCTCTGCGCCCTCAAGGCTGCCGCCAGCGCTACTGCTGTAGTGTCCGAGCCACCCCGCCCCAGGGTGGTGACATCCATGTCCCTGGTCACGCCCTGAAAGCCAGCCACCACCACGATGTTCCCCTTCTCCAATTCCTTGACCACTCGCTTGGGCTCAAGACGAAGAATGCGAGCTTTGCTGTGGGCGGTGTCGGTCTCAATCCCCGCCTGCGCACCGGTAAGACTCACTGCTTTGTACCCCAGGTCGTTCAGTGCCATAGCCATAAGGGTGCAGGAGACCACTTCACCGGTGGACAAAAGCAGGTCCAGCTCCCTGTCCGGTGGGCGCGGATTTATGCGCCTGGCTAGCTGGATTAACTCATCGGTGGTATCGCCCATTGCTGAGACGACAACCACCACCTCGTTTCCCCGGTCTTTGGTTGCGGCTATGCGCCGGGCAACATTTTTTATCTTATCGGCATCGGCTACCGAGCTACCGCCGTACTTCTGGACTACAAGCGCCATCGGTCACCTCTGGAGAAATTTTGCCATAATATTATAGCCCACCTGCAGAAAAATGCCAGTCCGTTTCGCTTCAGTTTCTGTGAACCGGCTGCCACCGTTTGGGGTAAACCCTGGTCCCCAGAGCACGAAGGGGACCGGCTCATCGCTGTGCGTCCGAATCTTTATCGGCGTAGGGTGGTCAGGGAGTGCCAGTACCCTGAGCGCTTCGCCATCCCAGCGGCGTAATCTGCCCACCATTTCAGTGTCCACTTTTTCGAGGGCGCCGACTTTTTCTTCCACTGACCCTGTATGGGCTGCCTCGTCGGGCGCTTCAACGTGAATGACCACCAGGTCGTGGCTCTCGAGTGCTTTCAAAGCTCCTTCAGCTTGAGCAGCATAATCATTGTCCAGACCATCGGTGACACCGGGAATCTCGAGGACTGTCATGCCCGCCATTCGGGCGAGCCCGCGGAGAAGGTCAACGCCCGATGTAAGTGCCGCCTCCAGCCCGTACACCTGCTTGAAGGGCGGCATTTCAGGCACCTGCCCCGCTCCCCAGAACAGCCACACCATTGTCGCCGGGAGTTCACCCCTCGCCTGACGTCGCTTATTGATCTCATGTCCCCTAAGCACAGCCTCGGACCGCGCCATCAGCTCCTTCAAAAACTCGCTTCCCTGCCCTTTAGGTAGATAGTCCGCTATTGGTCTTTCAGGTATGTCATGGGGAGGGGTACAATCAGCCAGCAGTGTCTCCGGTCTGCCTTTTATCTTACATATATGGCGATAGCGGACACCGGGGTAGAAGCTGACTTCCCCGCTGCCCAGCACCTCATTAAGAGCAGAGATGAGGATGCTGGCTTCTTCAGTACTGATGTGCCCTGCACTATAGCTCCACATCTTGCCATCCTGGACCGTAACCAGATTACAACGAAAGACCACCTCATCATCAGCGATGGGAATCCCCAGACTTCTTGCCTCGATGGCACTCCTCCCCCGGTAGTAGACACGGGGGTCATAACCCAGAACGGACATACAGGCGCAGGCACTGCTCGGCTCCATGCCTTCAGGCACTGTGCGCACCAGACCCAGCACCCCCTCCCCCACCATAGCATCGAGGTGGGGGATATGTGCCAGTTCCAAGGAGGTCTTGCCATTGTGGTCTGGCAAGCCCCAGCCAGCGGCACCATCGATTATCAAAACGGCATACTTCATGGCTTTTAGTCTACAATCCTTGCCCTAAAAATCAAAGCCGCCTATAATAAGTGGGGCGGGGCGTAGCGCAGTCTGGTAGCGCGCAGCGTTCGGGACGCTGAGGTCGGAGGTTCAAGTCCTCTCGCCCCGACCAGGCTCATTTTAGCTTCGCTTTCGCCTCCTCCCAGAGAGCATTCTGTTCATCAAGCGATAGGGCACCTAGCTCAACCCCCCGCTCCCGACAAACTCTTTCCATGTATTTAAAGCGCTGACAAAAACGCTGGTTTGCAGAACGAAGCGCCGCCTCCAGATCGATATCCATGCGCCGCGCTATATTAGCCAGCGTAAACAGCAGGTCACCGAACTCTCTAGCTTTCTCCGGCTGCCCGGGAGCCTGCTTTATCTCAGCGACCTCCTCTTTCACTTTTTCCAGTATTTCGTCAACGCTTTCCCAGTCAAAGCCCACCGCTGCCGCCCGCCGCTGCACCGACTGGCTATAAGCCAGAGATGGCATGCTCTCCGGCACCCCGGATAGCAAAGACTCTCCCGTTTCCTTTTCCTCCTGCTTCAAAATCTCCCAGTTCAGCTCCACTTTTTTAGCCTCGTCGATCCCCTCTCCACCGAAGACGTGCGGGTGACGGTGGACCAATTTTCGGGCTATGCCCGACACCACGTCGTCGATGTTAAACTGGTGCGCTTCAGAAGCTATCTGGGCATGTAACATTATCTGCAACAACAGGTCACCCAGCTCCTCACAGAGCTTCTCGGGGTCCCCTTCCTCGATTGCTTGCAGCACCTCGTAACACTCTTCTAAAAGAAACGGCTGTAATGAAGCGTGGGTCTGTTTTCTGTCCCAGGGACAGCCATTGGGGCTACGCAGTCTGGCAACTATATCCCTTAGCGAAGCAAAGTCATACGACGAGGAATTTCTCTTTGACAAAGTGACACCTGTTTCTATAAGAACCGGTTTTTCAAGCGCATTATAGTCCGGTAAGACACAATTGGCAACGGCTTGTAATCGCCAGTAGGTCGATGATATAGGTGCTCATTGCTTTCAGGATGCAAAGGCTGATTCGCCCCCTCACCTGACCTCTCCCGCAAGGGGAGAGGGACAAAGGAAGGCAACTCTCTCCCGCGGAGGGGAGAGGGACTTCATTTTCTTCACCCTTTTGATTGGAGAAGGACTGCCCTCACCTGACCTCTCCCGCCATGGGGAGAGGGAATGCCCTCACCTGACCTCTCCCACGAGAGGGATTGCCCTCACCTGACCTCTCCCACGAGAGGGACTTCATTCTTTTTTCCTCTCCCTCGACGGGAGAGGACTAAGGTGAGGGTGAGGACCTTTCTGCCACGCCCTGTGGGCGCCACCGACCTATCTGAACGGACTCATAGCTTGCGGATTTAAATCGGGCAGCGATAACAGGCTTATAACTACAGGGGCTACCGGTTGCGGCTCATGCCCAGAGCGATGAGGACGAAATAGAATAGCTGTGCTACTGCCTGAAGTGTAGCCGCCACATAGGTAAGGGCAGCCGCCGAGAGCACTGCGCTGGCAGCTTGATGTTCCTGAGGAGTGACCAGTCCGCTGTTAAACAGCATCTGGCGTGCCCGGTCGCTGGCGTTGAACTCCACAGGTAAGGTAATAAGGCTGAAAATCACCGCCAGAGAGAACAGCAAAACGCCTGCCCACATCACGGTCAAGCCAAACCTGGCACCAAACATAGCCAGAAATAGCCCTAAAATAACGAAGACGAAACCCAGGTTGCTGCCCACGCTAGCCGCCGGCACCAGGGTACTCCGCATCCTCAAAAAGGCATAGCCAGTCTTGTCCTGAACAGCGTGTCCCACCTCGTGAGCCACTATTCCCAGCGCAGCTACTGAAGGGGTATTAGCCACTGCAGGGGACAGGCGTAATACCTTCTTCGTCGGGTCGTAATGGTCACCAAGACGGGTCTTCACCCCTTCCACCCTTATGTTATTGAGCCCGTTAGCCTGAAGAAGGAGCTGCGCCGCTTCGGCTCCAGTGAGACGCTGAGAGTTCATCACCTTGGAATATTTACTAAAAGCCGACTGCACCTTGAACTGTGCATAAAGCATAAAGATGAAAGGTGGCAACATGATGATGAACCATAATGGGTCGAACAAGAACATACTGCTTTATCCTCCTTCTGCATTATGTTATTGTACAGGACAGGGACTCAGAAGTCAAAGCAACTTACTGCCCACAAAGTCGCGCTGTCCGCGGATAAACTCCTCAACCGACATCTGCCGCTTCCCCTCAGGGTGTACAGAGATAAGTCCCAGAATACCCCTCCCTGTGCCCACACCCACCACTGCTGACAGACCTCGTGGCAGCACCACCACATCGCCCGGCTCGGCTTGAAGAGCCACCTCCAGAGGTACCACCTTGCACAATTTGAGGCGTTTTCCTTTCCACCAGGTATAGCTACCAGGAGAAGGCTCGAAAGCCCTTACCCGGCGCCATATCTCTACTGCCGGAAGCTGCCAGTCCACCCTTCCAGCCTCTTTGCCGACCAGACCGCTATAACTTGCCTGACTTTCGTCCTGTGATTTAGGCACTATCTTGCCCTTAATCCACAAGGGCAGAGTCTCGATAAGCAATCTAGCACCGGCTTCGGCGAGCCTGGCACTGAGCGAGCCTGTGGTATCATCTTCGAGTATGGGGACTTCCTGCTGACTGAGTATAGGACCACTATCCACACCTTCGTCCAGCAACATTATGGTGACCCCTGTGGTCTCATCCCCGTTCAAAATAGCCGCTGCCACGGGCGACGGACCTCGGTATCGTGGCAAAAGCGATGGGTGCACATTAACACAGCCAAACCTGGGTAAAGCCAGGACCTCAGCCGGCAATATCTTCCCGAAGGCAGCTATCACTATTACTTCCGGCGCGTAGCTAGATAGATGCCTCACAACCCCAGCATTTTTCAAGCTCTCAGGTTGAACAACCTCCAGACCCAGCGATAACGCCACTTCTTTTACCGGCGAAAAAGTCAACCGCTGTCCTCTCCCCGCCCTCTTGTCTGGCTGAGTGTATACTGCCACCACATCATAGCCCTCCTCCACCAACGCCCGTAAACTGGGAACAGCAAACGCAGGCGTACCCATAAAGACGATTCGTATCCGCACCCAAAAATTTTAACATTTTTACCTTTTATGTAAAAAACCCTCTTGACAGGCAAACAAGCCGCTGTGTTAACCTTTAAAGGGCGTTTAGGGATGTGGGCTCCCAGTTTGTTTCCCCACCAACCAGCAATTGACGCAAATTAGCGTTCAGTTTTGCAGTTTTAGTATTCAAGTCTAACTTTATGCTTGGTGAAATGCCACAAAAAATCTGGCAAACTGTATTAGAACAACTCCAACTGCAGGTCAGTAAGCCTAACTACGATACCTGGCTTAAGGACACCAGAGGTCTAAGTTTCAAGAACGGTGTGTTCACGGTCGGTGTGCCCAGCGCATTTGTTGCTGAATGGCTACAAAAACGCCTGCTATCATTGGTCAAACGGACATTGAGCGGCATAATCGGCAGCACAGTCGATGTCCAGCTTACCGTGCTAGCCAGCGATTCAGTCCCAGCCCCCTCTCAAATTCATCCCGACGGGGGTACAAGCACCAGGCTCCTGCCCCGTACCAAATCAGCCCACCTGAACAGGCACTACACATTCGAGACCTTCGTCCCCGGACAGTGCAACCGCATAGCCTATGCTGCAGCTCTTGAAGTTACCGAATCGCCTGGAGGCAGATACAATCCGTTGTTCATCTACGGTGAAACAGGTACCGGGAAGACGCATTTGCTATATGCCATTGCAAACGCCGCCCGGACAAAGGGTTTTCAGGTAATATGCACCACTGCCGAACAGTTCACTAATCAATACATACTTGCCTTGAAAAATAACAGCATAGACGAGTTTCATGAACAATATAGAAATACCGATTTCCTGTTGATAGACGATGTACAGTTCCTGAGCGGTAAGACACAGACTCAGGAATGTCTGGTGCATATCTTCAACGACCTCTATAGCAACTCCCATCAGATGGTTATGACCTCTGACTGCTTGCCCAAGACCATCCCTTCCGTCAACCATAAATTGAGTTCACGGCTCGTGGGCGGGCTGACTGTCCATCTATCACCGCCGGACTTCGAGACCTCCCTGGCTATTCTGACGGCAAAAACAGCCGCCTCAAACATCGATGCCCCTACCGAGGTGCTGAGCTTTCTAGCAATGCAATTCAAAAGCAGCGTGCGTGAGCTGGAAGGCGCTTTAAACCGTGTGCTCACTTATGCCAAATTGTCGGGCGCTAAGGTCGATATGACCACAGCGCTACAGGCACTGGCTGACATCGGGGATGTAAAAGACCTGCATGCTAAGAAACTTACACCGAAGCTGATAATAGATGCTGTGGCTGGTCATTACGATGTAAGCCCCGATGCTATACTGGGAAAACAGCGAGACAGGCAGACTGCTCTCGCCCGGCAGGTCGTGATATACCTGCTGCGTCAGGAAAAACACTACAGTCTCACCGAAATAGGTAAGCTACTCCACAGAGACCACTCCACCATACTGCATAACTTCACACGTATATCCCAGAGTATGAAGACCGACCCCGACCTTCACAACTCCATCAACCAAATCCAGAAGCAACTCAAGAAAATAGACTAACAATTACCACAGCACTCCACCTCCCCCAAACACAAAGTCCACACCATCAAAGCAAAAGGTGGACTTTTTGTGGAAAAAACCGCCCCTTTTTGTGGGCAACTTTTCCGGGATGGATGCACCATTGCAATATCACCAGCCAAATTAGATAATGGTGCAGAAAACAACACAACAGGGTTAGTATTAGTATAAACAAAACTATTATACTTTAAGGTTAATTAGGAACTAGGACACAATACAACAGGAAGTGGGGATCTGGTGAAAAAGTGGACAAAGTGGAGATTGTAGTCAGAGGTGGCAGAGGTGGAGATGGCAGGGTAAGCTTTCGGCGGGAGAAGTTTGTGCCTTTTGGCGGTCCGGATGGGGGTGACGGTGGTGCCGGTGGCGATGTTTATCTGGTGGCTGACGAAAATGTGAATGATTTGAGCCTTTTCCGCTATAAGAAGACCTTCCAGGCGGGGCATGGGGCAAGCGGTGGCAGGCGGAGAAAGCATGGTGCCCGGGGGCAGGATGTCCTGATTGCTGTTCCCGTGGGGACCTCGGTGTATGAGAAGGTGACCGCTGGGGGCGAGGTGCTGGTAGCCGAACTAAGCCACCACGGGGAAAAAGTGCTGGTAGTGAAGGGTGGAAGGGGAGGCTTGGGGAATGTCCACTTCGCCACACCGCGGAATCAGGCTCCGGAAAGGGCAACAAAGGGAGAAAGCGGTGAGGAACGCCGTTTGTTACTTGAACAGCGTTTGATAGCTGATGTCGCCATCGTGGGGCTACCCAATAGCGGTAAGTCGAGTTTGCTGGCAGCATTGTCCGGCGCCAAGCCAAAAATAGCAGAGTACCCATTTACTACGCAACAACCTGTATTGGGAAAGGTGGAAATAGATATGCATGCTTTCACCGTAGTTGACCTTCCGGCGTTGGTAGAAGGGGCACACGGGGGTAAGGGGCTGGGCAACCGTTTCCTGCGCCATGTTGAAAGGTGTCGGCTCATCATCCTGTTGCTCGATGGTACGGCGGTGGACCTGCGACGGGATGTTGATATATTGAGAAGGGAGCTTGCTTTGTATGAGCCGGCCCTAGCCAATAAGCGATGTATCGTGGTGGTGAATAAGGTTGATATCCCCGAGGTAAGAGCACAGATGGCGCAGATGAAAGCTATGCTGGGAGAAAAGGAGCTGCGCTTTGTATCGGCTCTCAGTGGTGAGGGAGTTGCTGAGCTGGCGTCCGAGGTCGCTGGGCTGTTACGAGAGACGCCGGCGGAAGTATTTCCCGCCGAGACACCAATGGCTGTCTTCAGACCCAAACCCAGAGAGGGACGGAGTAGATGAATATCGGTGTGCTGGGAGGTACCTTCGACCCCATACATCTGGGGCACCTGATTATAGCCGAGGAGGCAAGGCTTAAGCTGGACCTTGCCAGGGTGATCTTTGTCCCTGCAGGACAACCATGGTTGAAGTTGGATAGAAATATTACGCCGGCAACCCACCGGCTGGAGATGGTGAGGCTGGCTATCGAGGGTAAACCCTATTTCGAACTGTCTACAGTGGAGACCGACCGCCCCGGACCATCGTACAGTGTTGATACCATCGCCGTTTTGCGGCAGCAACTGGGCAAAGAATGCGCACTCTTCTTGGTCCTTGGCTGGGACAGTGTCAGCGAATTGCCTCAGTGGAAGGAGCCAGTAAGGTTAGTTCAGATGTGCCGCTTGGTAGCCGTCACCAGACCGGGTTTCAGCCGCCCGGACTTAGCGCGGCTGGAGGCACTTGTACCGGGTCTGACCGAGAATGTGGTGTGGCTGGAGATCCCACCTGTAGATATTAGCTCGTCTGAAATAAGGGAGAGGGTAGCTCGGGGACTTCCTATCGGTCATCTGGTGCCGCTGAAGGTGGAGAGGTACATATTGGAGCACGGGTTATACCACCCGCCTGGAAACGCTCGGGGCTAGATATCAAGGTTCCTGACGCTTCTGGCGTGGGCTTGAATGAAGGACTTACGGGGTGGCACCTCGTTTCCCATCAGCATGTGGAATGTCCTGTCAGCCTCTATAGCGTCTTCAATCTCGACTTTAAGCAGTGTCCGGGAAGCCGGGTTCATGGTGGTCTCCCACAGTTGTTCCGGACTCATCTCTCCCAGACCTTTGTACCGCTGGATTTCTACCTTGCCGCCCTGCAGTTCCTTGAGCTTGGACTCCTTTTCTTTTTCGGAGTATACCCAGAGTTGCTGCTTGCCATGCTGGATCCGGTAGAGGGGTGGCTGGGCGATGAACAGGTGTCCACGGCTGATAAGCTCCGGCATGTTTCGGTAGAAGAAAGTGAGCAGCAGCGTCCTGATATGCGAACCGTCGACATCGGCATCTGTCATGATGATGATGCGGTGGTAGCGCAGGCGAGAGAAGTCAAGCTGGTCACCGATGCCAGCACCCAGAGCGGTAACTATTGCCCGTATCTCTTCGTGTTCCAGCACCTTGTCTCTCGGCGCCTTTTCCACATTTAGAATCTTACCTCTCAGCGGCAGGATAGCCTGGAAGCGGCGGTCCCGTCCCTGTTTAGCTGAGCCACCGGCGGAATCACCTTCGACCAGGAAGAGCTCGCACAGTTCCGGGTCAGTCTCAGCACAGCCAGCCAGTTTTCCGGGCAGGGTTGCTGCCTCGAAGCCGCTCTTTTTGAAGATGAGGTCACGCGCCTTGCGCGCTGCCTCTCTAGCTTTGGCGGAAATCAGACATTTCCCTATTATAGCTTTAGCCTCGTCGGGGTGTTGTTCCAGATACTGGGTGAGCCCATCAGCCACTACAACCTCGACCACGCTTTTTACCTCGGGGTTGCCCAGTTTAGCTTTGGTCTGTCCTTCAAACTGGGGCTCGACCAGCCTCACACTGACGATGGCTGTTAACCCATCGCGGACATCTTCGCCGATGAGATTTGGCTCCGAGTCCTTAAGCAGCTTGTTCTGCCGTGCGTAATCGTTCAGGACTCGGGTGAGAGCTGAGCGAAAGCCGGTCAGGTGGCTGCCGCCATCTGCGGTGTTCACACAATTGGCGAAGCTGAGGGTGGACTCGGTAAAGCCATCGTTATACTGCAGGGCAACTTCAACCTGCGTGCTATTGCTCGACCCTGAGATATAGACCGGGTCACGGTTAAGTACCTCCCTGTCTTTGTTGAAGCGGCGGACGAGGGTAGCGATTCCTCCTTCGAACAAGAAGGTCAGCTCCTTATCGTTGCGCTCGTCCTTAAGGCTTATTTCCAGGTTCTTGTTCAGGAAGGCGAGCTCTCTGAGTCGTTGACGGACGGTATCGAAATCATAGTTGATGTCGCTGAAGATCTCACTGTCAGCCAGAAATGTGATGGTTGTCCCGGTCTCATCGGTGTCGCCGATGACCTCCAGTCCCGAGATGGGCTTGCCGCGCTGGTATTCCTGGCGGTAAATCTTGCCCTGGCGCCTGACTTCGACCACGAGCCACTCTGATAGTGCATTTACCACCGAAGCACCGACGCCATGTAAGCCGCTGGAAACCGTGTAGGTGCGACCACCAAATTTAGCCCCGGCGTGAAGTCTGGTCATCACAGCCTCAAGGGCTGAAGTATTGGTCACCGGGTGCGTCTCTACAGGTATGCCCCGACCGTTGTCGATGACCGTTACCGAGTTGTCCTCATGGATTACCACCTCGGCACGGGTGCAGTAGCCCGCCATTGCCTCATCTATGCTGTTATAGACTATCTCATAAAGGAGATGGTGAAGCCCCTGACGGTCGGTGCTGCCAATGTACATACCGGGACGCCGCCGCACCGCATCAAGCCCGTCCAGTATGCGGATATCTTCGGCAGTGTAGTCCTCAAAAGCTGTGGTCAGTTGTTTATTGTTCTCTGGAGACATGACTAAGATTCAAGACAAGAAAGCCCTCTCAGCACTCTCAGGCTGCATCAGGCAGAAAGAGTAAATTATTAGTCCAATATCTAGTATTCAAGCTCTCTGATGGCACAACAGCTTCCATCAAACTCTTTTTATTTTACCACATTTTGGTGGAAACTGGAAGCCCTTGTACTTGGACAGTACATAGCAGCAGTCCCCCTCACTCTAACTCTCTCCCGCAGGGGGGAGAGAGGACAAAAAGGTAGCTTTCTCCCGCAAGGGGAGAGAGGACAGACCTGATTAGGTAACCAGAGTTGCTCTGGGGCGTATTCTTCTCTGCTTCCCTTCTCCCTCGACGGGAGAGCTCCTCTTTCCATTCCTCTCCCTTGACGGGAGAGGATAAAGGTGAGGGTGAAATGAAACAGCAGTCCCCCTCACTCTAACTCTCTCCCGCAGGGGGGAGAGAGGACAGACCTGAGTGTGAAGATTCAGGTGGGGGTGGACACTGTTCTGGTTGCGGTCAGGGCAGTTTATCGTGTTCGTAAGCTTTGCGCAGTAGCCCGATGATATCTACCCCGGAGGCATCCCGGGAGCTACAGCCGGTAGTATCAAAGTGGCGGCATACGGTGCAGGTGAGGCTATATTTATTCACCTGACTTATGTTGACGAACTGACTGCAATTCTCCGCTGTCCTGTCGTACCACTCTTCGAGGACTTCAGCGATTTCCGGGTAGTGAAGGCGTAACCTGCGCCACCCCCGCCAGGCAGGGCTAGACGGGATATCTGCGGGGCAGTATGTATAGAACGCGTGTCCCCGCGGACTGGTAAAAAATGGCGCTATACTCTGAAATGGAACTGACACATCCCCTCCTGAGGCAGTGTCCTGGTCATCTCGATGTGCACCTGGTCACCGGTCTTCGCGGCGGCAGCTTCGAAGCTGGCAAGGCAGAACCCTTTGCATGGTAGTCCCCCCACGCCGGTTTCTTCCAGGGCTTTTTTAATCGAGCATGAAGATACCTGAAGCACTACTTCTTTGGTGGTCGACCTGGTGATACTCCACCGGTCAGTGGGTCTCATCCCCAGAATAGAAAGTTCCAGATACCTCTGGAAACGGTGGGGGAAAGATATGCCGGTCTGCTTGAATACGCGCTCGATCATCTCCCCGGTGCGGTCGAGATATTTGCCATCGCCAAGCTTTATAGTGAGGTCCATTACCTCTTTCCCCAGCTTCTCCATAGCCTTGTAAGCCTGTTCTTCGCTTTTGCCCTTGAGCCCTTGGGCGATGGCACTGAGATTGAACTTTGCGCTAACCTCGTCTACAAGTCCCTTATCGGCATCGAAGAGGAGTTCCTTCCCCGGCTCCTCAAGCGTCATAAGCTTTTCCTTTGCCGGTCTAGCGTATTTCCAGCCAGTAGTCATTTTGCCACACCTCCGTTGAAACTCACCTGTATCGCGCCATTAGGACAGACCTTGACGCAGTCCAGACAGACGGTGCATTTTTCCAGGCGCACTCCGGCGACCCTGAACTTATCGCGTGGTATCTCCTGAAACTTTTTCGGTCCTACCTTTGTGCCCAGACCCAGGACGTGTGTTGGGCATATGAGTAAACACTTGCGACAGGACAGCGGGTCAGTGCATTTCCCCTCGTCTACAGTGATTTTTGGCAGCATATCCCTATCCCTCCGTTCTCATTTACCACACATTGGCTAAAGCCGGCAGGCTGGCGCGCTCCACCAGCGTGATGGCGTCCTGCGGGCACTCGGTGACGCAAAGCCCGCAGCCGAAGCACTGGAACTGGTCGACATATGCCTTCTGCTGGGATGCCGAGAAACTCAGGGCTTTGAACTGGCAGCGGTGAATGCAGGAGGCGCAGCCGTTACACAACTCGCGGTCTATCCGGGCTACGTGGTGACCTTTCACTAGGGTCCTGATACCGTAGTCCAGAGTCGACCTGATGGCAGAGCAGTCCGGATAATCGCAATTGCAGATGCCGCCGATGTACGGTGTACCAAAGGTGAACAGGGTCTGTACCAGCCCTCTCTTGTTCAGCCTGGTGACGATGTCCTTGGCTTCTTCAGGGGTGAGGAACTGGACACCACCGCGGTAGTTATTGGGCCACCTTTCCCATTTATACATCCCCGCTCCCATGCCGATGCAGGTGAAGTTTTCTTCGTCGGGCAAGCCCAACATGGAACGGCGGCAGAGGCAGGTCATTATGGCGATGGGGTAGATCATATCGATGACCTTCAGAGTATCTTCCAGAGTGACCACCTGCCCGAAATGCGTAGCCCAGGAGAGTTGCTCAGCCTCCTGTTTCATCTTTTCCATAGCTGCATAGTCCTTTTTCTCCCAGGCTTCGAGAAACTCTTGCCTGAGGAGTGACATACCGCCAGCAGCCTGGGGTACGGCTTCGAGACTGGTCTCAGCCTCCTCCTTCCTGATTTTGTAGAGTTTGCGGGCGTAGTTAGCCGGGTTGAAGTACCACCTCTCGTAGCCCTGAGCATACTTTTCGCACCAGATGCACATCCTTCACCCTCCTTTATGATTATTTGTGGAGACGGGTAAAGTCTAGCTCAAATAAGGACGGACGTCAAAGAGCATGTGCTCGGCTGGTAGAAGGGAGAGACAAAGCAGCCAATGCTCTTCCCACTCTCCCGTGTGTTACCGTCTATGTAAACGGATTCAGAGCCTCGATAGTCCCTTCTCGTTCCAGACTCGGAATCCGGCTAATCTTAAGGTACACTCTTAACCTTTGATAGAAAGTCCAGCACCGCGGCGTTAAACCTTTCCGGTGCCTCGATGGCAGCGGCGTGACCGGTGGGCAGGACGACCAGCTCCGAGCCGGCGATTGCTGCTTGTGCCTGTTTACCCTGCTCTACACCCATGTAAAAGTCGTGCTCCCCGACGATAAGCAGTACAGGACACTTCAGCTTGCTGAGGTCAGGTGGTGGGGCAGGGACGCCCAACGAGCCCATAAGTCTGGCGAGCCCTTCCGGACTGTTCTGCATTTTAACCTTCATATACCTTCTGAATTCGGCAGGATTTCGTGATTTGAAATCAGGGGAGAAAGCCGCTGTGGTCATCATTTCGGCAAAAGCCTTCATGTCTTTCTTTTCCAGCAAGCCGATTATCGTTTTGCGCCGTTCGATGGCTTCAGGAGTCGGTGGTGTCATCCCTACAGCGCTGTTAGCCAGCACCAGCGCCTTCACCAGTTCCGGGTGCTCCAGCGCCAGGTTCAGGGCGATGCGCCCACCCATAGAATACCCCAAAAAGTAAGCCTCAGATACTTTGAGCGCCTTCATCAGTTCATAGGCGTCTTCGGCAAACAGGCGTGTTGAGTATTCCCCCGCAGGGCTCTCCGTCCTGCCCGAACCCCGCACATCGTAGGTTATGACCCGGTACTTTTTGGTGAATACCGGTACCTGATGGTACCACATGTTTAAATTGTCCCCCGCCCCGTGAATCAACACCAGATTGTCCCCCTTGCCCTTGATCTCATAGAACATGGATATGCCGTTTGCTTTAATCTTCATGTTTGCCTCCCTTCAGCAGTTGTTGCCCCGAGCGCCATCCCCGAGCCGGTCTTGTAGTATCCGACCGGGATGATAGCCGATTATATAATGGCGGAAGAGGGCATTTCAAACTTTGAAAATTGGGACAAAAGGCTCACCCCGAAGACTCTCAGCCCCCACTTGACATATGCGACTAAAAAGAGTACAAAATTTAGGCAATTATTCGACCGAGTACTCGAAAGGAAAGAGACGGCGATGGAAGATGTGGAGAAGACCAGAGAGGAACTTATAGCTGAATTAGCAGCGTCGCAGCGACAGATAGGGGCGCTGGAGGGAGAGGTGGTCAAGCTCCAGATGGCAGAGGAGAAACTGCGCCGATTAAATATGGTGCTCCGTGCCATCCGCAACATCAACCAGCTCATTGCCCGTGGTGCTGAGCGCAGCCAGCTTCTTGATGGTGTTTGTCAGAGTTTGATAGAAAACCGCGGCTATTATAGTGCCTGGGTAGTCCTGCTGGACAAAGCAGGGAGGTACGTTGCCTCGGCACAAGCCGGGCTGGGTGCTGAGTTCGCCGACCTGCAGAAAAGGCTGGAACTCGGTGAGTTGCCGCCCTGCGCACGGAAGGCGCTGGAGACACCGCATGCCGTTGTAATCGGGGTCACCAAGGAGCTTTGTGCCGGCTGTCCGCTGGAAGGCGTGGAAAAAGATGGTTCTAAAATGAGTATCCGCCTGACTCATGGTAGCCAGATGTACGGTGTGATGACGGTGGTAGCTTTGCCCGGCACGGCTGGTGACAGTGAAGAACAGGAATTGCTTGAAGAGGTGGCGGCGGATGTTGCCTTCGCCCTCCACAGCCTGGAGATGGAAGAAGCAAGGCGCAAAGCTGAAGAAGAACTGCGCAGTTCTGAAGAAAGGTATCGCGCTGTAGTTGAAACTGCCGCCGAAGGCATCATCGTTTCTCAGGGCGACAAAATAGTGTTTGCCAACCGCAGGGCTCTGGCTATGAGCGGCTGCACCATGGAAGAATTAAGGACGATGAGTCCTTTCGCTATCTACCATCCTGACGACAGGGAGAAGGTGCGGGACAGGTTTCGAAGGTGGCGGCAGGGAGAGGGATTACCCAGATGGTTCCCATTGAGGGTGCTTTCTAAAGATGGCAGCGTCAGATGGGTGGTCGTCGGTCTTGCCCGCATAGTCTGGCAGGGTGCCCCGGCGGTGGTCTCCTTGATGAGTGATATCACCGAGCAGGTAGCGAAGGAAGAAGAACTGCGCAAGTCCGAGGAGCGGTACTGCACGCTGGTGGACGGTTCTGCCGAAGCCATTGTGGTGGTGCAGGATGACAGGGTGGTATTCGCCAACCGAATGGCACTGAGGGTAGGCGGTTATACTCTGGAAGAACTGCAGCAGACGACGCTGTGGGACCTCTTCCATCCTGATGACCTGGAAAAGGCTAGATCGAGGTTCCAGAAGTGGCTTAAGGGGGAAAGAATGCCACGCTACTACCCCTTAAGGCTGGTGATGAAAGATGGCAGTAGCCGCTGGGTGCTGTTCAGCGTGGTCTCTATAACCTGGGATGGAAGACCGGCGCTGCTGGTCTTAATGGAGGATGTCACCGAGCAGAAGCGGCTGGAAGACATGCTGATAGAGTCGGAGCGGCGTTACCGCACCGTGCTGGAGGAGATGCAGGACGCCTACTATGAGACGGACCTGCGTGGTAAACTGACCTTCTTCAGCGATGTCCTGGCACAGTGGCTGGGCTATTCGCCGCAGGAACTCACCGGGATGGACTACCGTCAATATGTACCCGAAGAGGAGCGGGACAAAATTTTCAACACGTTTAACCAGGTGTACCGCACGGGCGTGCCTTTGAGGGGGTTCCGCGCTACACATATAACCAAGGATGGCAGGAAAGTCCCCGTCGAATATTCGGTTCTACCGCTGAGAAATGAGAAGGGTGAGACTATCGGCTTCCGGGGCATCGTCCGTGATATAAGCGAACGTGTGCGCATGGAGGAAGAACTGCGAAAATCTGAGGAGAGATACCGCACCATACTGGAAGAAACTGATATGGGCTACTACGAGGTAGACCTGCGGGGCAACCTGCTGTTCGCCAACGATGCCTACCTCCGCCGATTGCCTGCACCCAGGGAACGGATAATCGGGTTAAACTACCGTGCTTTTATTCCGGAATCAGACTGGGAATGGGTATTCAACAGGTTCAACGAGGTGTACCGCACCGGGCAGCCGTCTCAAGGGGTTCTGATCAGAGTTGTTACGCCAGATGGAGAGGAGCGCCTTTTCGAGAATAGCGTATTCCCTATGAGGAACGAAAAAGGTGAGACCATCGGCTTCCGGGGCATCAGCCGCGATGTCACCGAGCAGCGGCGCATGGAGGAGGCGCTGCGCAAGTCTGAGGAGCGGTTCCGCACCGTCCTTGATGAGATGGAGGACAGCTACTTCGAGCTGGATATCGCCGGCAACTTCACTTTTGTGAACGATGCCCTGTGCCGTACGATGGGCTATTCCAGGGAGGAGATACTGGGCAAGAACTACCGCATGCTAACAGCCGAGGATGACTGGGAGAAGTTGTTCAAATTCTTTAACCAGGTGTACCGGGAAAGGCGCCCGCAAAAGGGCATCATCTTTAAGACCATTCGCAAAGATGGTAGCACCGGTGTCGGAGAACTGGTCGCCCTGCCTATGCGGGACGAGAAAGGCGAGGTTATCGGCTTCCGGGGCGTCGGTCGGGACATTTCAGAGCGTATCAAGGCGGAGGAGGAGAGGAAGGAGCTGGAGAGGCGCGCCCATCTTGCTGCCAGGCTGGCTTCGGTGGGAGAGATGGCATCGGGCATCGCCCACGAGATAAATAACCCCCTCACCGGTGTCATCGGCTATGCGCAGTTATTGCTGGCGAGGAAAGACCTGCCCGAGGATATCAGACCAGCCCTGGAGGTTATAAATGACAGCGCCCAGAGGGTTGCCAGCATAATAAGGAGGTTGCTCACCTTTGCCCGCCAGTACAAGCCAGAACGGAGGCAGGTGCTTATCAACGAGGTCGTCGAGGCTGCTCTTCGCCTGAGAACTTACCATCTGCAGACAAGCAATATAAAGGTCACCACCCAATTTGCCCGTGACCTCCCGGTCACGATAGCCGATGCCGGTCAATTGCAGCAGGTGTTTCTGAATATCATCATGAATGCCGAGGCGGCGATGAAGCAAATACCACGGCAGGGGAGGTTGCTGGTAAAGACGGAGCTGGTGGACTCTGATATTATAAGAATATCTTTTAAGGACAACGGTCCAGGGATTGCGCCAGAGCATCTGGAGAGGATATTTGAGCCTTTCTTCACCACCTCTGAAGTGGGTGAGGGCACCGGGCTGGGGCTCAGCGTGTGTCATGGGATAATAACCGAGCACAAAGGCAGGATATGGGCGGAAAGCCAGCCTGGTAAGGGGGCGACCTTTTTTATCGACTTGCCGGTGGTGACTGCTGTAGTTGAAGAGCCGGTGGTCAAAGAGGTAGAGAAGCCATCCCCGTTGCGCAAAGCCAGGGTGCTGGTGGTGGACGATGAGCCGGTGGTCAGGGAGTTCGTCTCTCAGGTGCTCAGTGCCGAGGGCTACGAAGTAGATACGGCAGGCAATGCTGAAGAGGCTCTGGAAAGGGTGCGGAGCCGACGCTATCGGCTTATCCTGCTCGATATAAAGATGCCGGGTACCAGTGGCATTGAACTCTACCAGCAGTTCAGAAGTCTCATCCCTGCGCTCGCCAGGCGGACACTGTTTATCACCGGCGATGTGATGGGGGCGAGTACCCGGGACTTTCTCACTCGCACCAGGGCACCTTATATAGCCAAGCCTTTTGACGCCTCTAAACTTGTGGGGGAAGTAAGAAGAGCACTGTCGCGCTCTTAGGCTGTGCCGGCGGTACCGGGCATGCTGGGCGTCTGTTGGTTCCGGTCTGAAGCTGGTAGGTCTGGCAGGTGCTTTAGCCTGTCCAGCCAGGCGGTGGACTTTAGCTGTCTTTCCAGAAGGTAGCGGATATATTCTCGCAGCACCGTTTCCAGTTCGGTGGCTAACTGGTCGTCCAGCTTCACCTTTTCTGCGGCAGCGTAATCGCAGTTCTGCCAGAAGCGGAGCACTTTCAGGGCATTCAGGGATAGAGGATGTGCCAGTGGTTCATGGTAACCGCAGTTATGACATAGCACGCCGCCATGACCGGGGCTGAAGAAATTTTCCCGGGGCTGCAGAGGCGCTTTGCAGTCGCCGCAGTGCTGGAGTTCGGGGCGGTAGCCTACCTGTGCCAGAAGACGAAGCTCGAAGTACCGTAAGACGGCATCGGTATTGGTGGACTGTGACAGGTGCTGGAGGGTGTCGAGGAGCAGGTGGAAGAGTTCCTCATCCTCAGCGCGTTCGGCGGTGAAGGCATTGACGAGTTCAGCTACATAGAGACCGCTGGCGGTACGTCCCAGGTCTTCTTTCAGCGGCAGGAAGTTGTTGATGGTCTGTGCCTGAGTGATAATGTCCAGATTGCGCCCCCGCGCCAGCATGAGGCGGCTATGGGTGAGCAGTTCTACATGTCCTCCGAGCTTGCTCTGCGGGCGGCGTACACCCTTAGCCACTGCTCTTATTTTGCCCAGATTTGGGGTGTAGATGGTTAGCACCCTGTCAGCTTCGCCTAGATTTATTCGGTTGATGATGATGGCTTCTGTTTGATACACCCGAGGGGCTGGCATGGCTATTTACAGGCTCACATTTCCTGCCTGCCCTCCAGTGCGCGGCTGAGGGTGACATCATCGGCGTATTCCAGGTCGCCGCCGTAAGGTAAGCCGCGGGCAAGTCTGGTGACCTTGATTCCCAGAGGTGCGATCAATCGCTGGAGATACATCGCAGTAGCTTCACCTTCGAGGTTGGGATTGGTGGCTAGTATCACCTCGGTCACCTGAGTGCTCTGGAGGCGGGAGAGGAGTTCCTTGACCTTAAGTTCGTCAGGACCGATGCCCTCACTGGGTGCAATGACACCATGAAGGACATGGTAAAGTCCCCTGTATTTTCTCGTCCGTTCTAGGGGAAGAATATCTATCGGCTCTTCGACGACACATATCTGCGTCCGGTCCCTCTCCTGGTCGCGACAAATGGTGCAGGGGTCGGTATCGGTGATGTTGAGGCATATGGAACAGAGCTGCAGTCTTTCCTTTAATGCTTTTATCGCCTCAGCCAGTGCCTCCACCTGCGGGGCTGGTGCTCGGAGCAGGTAAAAAGTCAGCCGTTGGGCACTTTTGGGACCGATGCCGGGTAGCTTATTTAGCTCTTCGATCAGTCTGGCTATGGGTTCAGCGGTGGGCGGAGTGCTGGCACTCAAAGATATAGTCTCCTTTTACGGCAGCCCCGGTATCTTCAAGCCGCCGGTCAAGCCACCCAGATGGTTGGCAGCCATTTCCTGGGACTTTCTCACGGCTTCGTTGACCGCGGTCATGACCAGGTCTTCAAGAAGCTCGGCATCCTCGGCGTTTATCACCTCCGGTGAGATGCTCACCGAGCGGACTCTTTGCTGTCCATCGATGACCACCTTCACTACCCCGCCGCCGGAGGTGGCTTCGGTGGTCATTTCAGCCAGTTCTTGCTGTGCTTTAGCCAGCTTAGCCTGTAACTCCTGTGCCTGTTTTAAGAAGAATTTGTTCATTTGTCTCCCATCTCCGATTCCTCGTCAACGAAGGTAGCCCCTCTGTCCAGAGCGGCTTTTACCAGTGGGATACCAGCTTCTTTCCTGGAGTAATCTTTGCTGGTTCGGGGGGTGAGGACACAGCGCACCTTGTAGGGCTGTCCGAACACCTCTTTTAACTTCTTTTCCACCAGATGTTTATATTTGGGGTCGTCGATTTTTGCTTTATGCAGTTCGTAATAAAAGCCCAGTACGAGGGTGCCGTCTTCCACAGCTATGGGTTCACAGGCGCTGCGCAAAAAGGCGTCAAGGTTTCCACTGGAGCCTTCACCGCGCAGTGTCTGTATGAACTCCTTCCAGTGGCTGCGGATATGCTCCAGCTCCGGCGAAGGCTTTATTTCGGGGGGTGGGCTGGTGTGGCGCGTCCTGGGCACCGGCTGTGTTGCTGGCTTGGCATCGGTGGTTGCTGAAGCAAGCGCAGGCTGTTTGCCTTTAATAGCTTCCGCGGTGATTTGTAACCCGCCTTGGCTTTCGTGCAGGCTGCAGTTCACCAGGGCTAGCTCTAGAGGCAATGGGGAATAATTGTCCAGACGGATGTCGATTTCGCTGAAGCGCTTCACCGCCGCCGCCAGATGCTCGAAACTCGTCCCTGAGACCAGGGACTTCATCTCAGCCAGACCGTCGCTGGCAATATCGACCACTTCTTCAGCCCCGGATTTCACCAGCAGCAATTGTCTGAGGTAGTCCAGAAGCTCACGGCTGAACTGACGCAGGTCAATACCATCGTTAGCGACGCTATTGATGGTCTTCAGCCCGGCGGTGATATCTCTATTGATAATGCATCTCGCCAGCTCCTTGATGCGCAGGTCGCCGCTTATGCCCAGCAGTTCTCTGACCTGATGGAGTTGCACCTTGTGACCGTAGTAGATGGCAAGCTGCTCCAGCAGGTTTTCGGCATCGCGGAGGCTGCCGGCAGTCACCCTGGAGAGCAACCTCAATGCCTCAGGCTCGATTTCGATACCTTCCTTCTGGGCAATGAACTGGAGCTTGGCAATGATGGCTGAGCTGGAAAGACGGCGAAAGTCGAAACGCTGGCACCGCGACGTGATGGTGGGCAGGACTTTGTGTGGCTCGGTGGTTGCCAGAACGAATTTCACGTGTGCCGGTGGCTCCTCAAGGGTCTTTAGAAATGCGTTTGAAGCCTCCTTGGTTATCATATGTACTTCATCAATTATGTAGACCTTATATTTCGCCATGTTGGGGGCATAATTGACCTTTTCCCTCAGGGAGCGGATCTCATCTATGCCCCGATTGCTGGCGGCGTCTATCTCGATCACATCGGGCAGGCTATTCTGGTTGGCTGCCGTGCAGATGGCACATTTGTTGCACGGTTCACCATCCTCGGGGTTGAGGCAGTTAATCGCCTTAGCCAGAATACGCCCGGTGCTGGTCTTGCCGGTGCCACGCGGACCGCAGAACAGATAGGCATGGGCGACTTGACCGCTGGCAATGGCGTGCCGCAGGGTTGTGGTCACATGTTCCTGCCCCACCACCTCGGAGAGGCGCTGTGGGCGCCATTTGCGGTAAAATACCTGGGAGGTCATTTGCTTTTACTTATTATACCCCATGTGACCCCGTGGCTAAAGCGCTGGTGCATTGTTTTCAGGTGTGTGTTATAATTTGGTTTTATAAGTGAGGTATAACAAAAGCATGGGTCTGGACAAAGAAAAAAAGACGGCTATCATCTCGGACTTCAAGAAGCATGATACTGATACCGGTTCCACCGAGGTGCAGATAGCATTACTTACCGAGAGGATAAACCGCCTCACCGAGCACCTGAAGACGCACCGGCATGACCACCATACTCAACGAGGGCTGATGAAATTGATCGGGCGGCGGAGGCACCTGCTTGCTTATCTTGCCAGGGAAGATGTCCAGCGTTATCGGGATGTTATCACCAGGCTGGGACTGAGAAAATAATAGTGCTGTCGGGGGAAAATGGCTCATTCCGCTCAATGTATGGTCGGGGGCAGGGTGCTGTCAATTGAGACTGGCAGATTAGCCCACCAAGCTGAAGGCGCTGTCACCGTTCGCTATGGTGATACTGTGGTCCTGGCTACTGTCTGTGTTAGCAGCGAGCCTCGCGAGGACGGCGATTTTGTCCATCTTACTGTGGACTATGAAGAGAGACATTACGCTGTGGGCAAAATTCCCGGTAGCTTCATTCGGCGCGAGGGGCGTCCCAGCGAGGAGGCGACCTTAACCGGAAGGCTGACCGACCGCAGCTTGCGCCCGCTTTTCGACAAAAACTTTCGCAATGACATTCAGGTCATAGTGACCGTGCTATCAACGGACCAGGAGAATGACCCTGATGTACTGGCTGTTATCGGTGCCTCGGCTGCCCTGCACCTCTCTTCTATCCCCTTTTATGGTCCGGTGTCGGCGGTCAGGGTGGGGTACATCGACGGGGAGATGGTGTTGAACCCGTTGCTGCCACAGATGAGCAGCAGCTTGATAGACGTTGTAGTCGCCAGTACGCGTGAGGCTATTGTAATGGTTGAGGCGGGGGCTAAAGAGGCTCCAGAGGAAGTGGTCCTGGAGGCTATCAGGTTCGGTCACGAGGCGAACCAGGATATTTTGCGACTCCAGGAGGAATTTCGCGAAGCCCACGGCAAGCCAAAAATGGAGTACAAAAGCCCCGAGTTCGCCCCCGAGCTGGTAGCAGCTATTTCGTCAGAGTTCGCCCCTAAAATTGCCGCTGCCATCAGCCATGCTGACCGGTTAGAACGGGATGCAGCGCTGGAGGAGGTAAGGCAGGAGGCTGTGGAAAAGCTGAAGGGGACCTTTCCTGAGCCTGACATCCTGGCGGTGATAGAAAGTGCGACTAAAAAGGCGGTCAGGTCGAGGATACTGGAGAAAAGACAACATGTCGATGGTCGTCAGCCTGGTGAGATACGTCCGATAACCTGTGAAGTCGGTTTCCTGCCCCGCACTCATGGCTCGGGGCTGTTTGCACGAGGACTTACCCAGGTGCTGACCATTACCACGCTGGGTTCGCCGCGCCAGGAGCAATTGCTTGATGGTCTGGGACTGGAGGAGGCGAAGCGCTTTATGCACCATTACAATTTCCCGCCATTTTCCACTGGCGAAGTAAGGCGGTTGGGGTCGCCCAGCCGTCGTGAGATCGGGCACGGGGCACTGGCGGAAAGAGCGCTAATGCCGGTGATACCCAGCGAAGAGGAGTTCTCCTACACTATACGCCTTGTCTCCGAGGTGCTGAGTTCTAATGGTAGCACCTCGATGGCAAGCGTGTGCAGTTCTTCACTGTCGCTGATGGATGCCGGCGTGCCCATTAAGGCACCGGTAGCCGGGATAGCCATGGGGCTGGTCACTGGGGATGATGGGGACTATGTGATACTCACTGATATCGAGGGGATGGAAGATGCATATGGGGACATGGACTTTAAGGTCGCTGGAACAGCTACAGGGATAACAGCTCTTCAGCTTGATATCAAATTACGGGGCATAAGCCATGACATCCTGGCGCGGGCGGTAAAGCAAGCTCGTGAAGCACACTTTCAGATACTGGAGAAATTGCGACAGACGATAAGTACCAGCCGTCCAGAACTCAGCCCTTATGCGCCAAGAATGTACCGGATCAATATCGATCCGGGAAAGATCGGTGCCGTTATCGGTCCGGGCGGTAAGGTTATCCGCTCGATAATCGAAGAGACCAAGGTGACCAGCATCGACATAGAGAGCGACGGTGCGGTGATAATCGCTTCACCCAATAGGGAAGCAGCATTGAATGCGATCGCAAAGATAGAGAGCTTGACCCGGGAGGTGGAGGTCGGCGCGGTCTATACCGGTAAGGTAACCCGGATTTCGAGCTTTGGCGCTTTTGTTGAAATCCTGCCCGGTAAAGAGGGGTTAGTGCATATAAGCGAGCTGGCAGACTATCGAGTGCCCAGAGTGGAGGATGTGGTCAAGGTGGGTGATGAGGTCATGGTCAAAGTTGTGGAGATAGACAACCTGGGCAGGATAAACCTGTCCAGACGTGCAGTCTTCTCTGACCTGGCGCAGATCAAGGGAGCTAAGGTTGTAGATTCTTCCGCTGTCAGCATTCGGAAACCCCACAGGCAGGAGAGAGACCGGACTTCAGGACGAGGGCGCATTAATCGTGATAACCGTCACCGTAGTCAGAGGTAGAGGTGTTTTGATAGCGACTGAGTAAAGGGGGCGGACATGGGACCGATTACAGTACTAGTCCACGGGGCTTTGGGCAAGATGGGTAAGGAGGTCACGGCAGCGGTCTGCCGTGATAAAGAGCTGGAGGTGGTGGGGGCGGTCGATATTAAGGCTATAGAGGAACTTTTATCACTTCCTGATGGCTCAAAAGAAGTGCCACTGTGCCGGGACCTTGAGTCAGCATTTAGAAAGTGTCAGCCCAAAGTGGTGGTAGACTTTTCTATTGCTGAGGCGGCGGTAGCTGCGGCGCGCTCGGCGCTGAAGCGGGGGGTAAATGTGGTCATAGGCACTTCGGGGCTTACTCAGGACAACTTGAAAGAAATAGACGAGCTGGCTCGGGCAAGTGGCGTGGCTGCAGTGGTCGTTCCCAATTTTGCGCTGGGTTCAGTTATTTTGATGCATCTGGCAAAAATAGCGGCTAAATTTTTTGACCATGCCGAGATTATAGAGTTACACCACCATGAGAAGGCTGATGCCCCTTCTGGCACTGCACTGGCGACCGCTCAGGCTATGGTGGAGTCCAGAGGCAAGCCGTTCGTTTATCCGGTGACAAAAAAGGAGACCCTTAGCGGTACCCGCGGAGGAGAGATTGACGGGATAGCCATTCATAGCGTAAGATTGTTAGGCTTGATGGCAAGCCAGGAAGTTATCTTTGGCGCGCCAGGGCAGGTGCTTACTTTAAGACACGACGCTTTAAACCGCGAATGTTATATGCCAGGCGTAATTCTGGCTATCAAGGAAGTAGTGAAGCGGCAAGGGCTGGTGTATGGTCTGGATGAATTACTTAACCTAAAGGGGGTACCATGAAGGCTTACAATGTGGCGATTGTCGGCGCTACTGGCATGGTGGGGCAGGAGTTCATCAAAGTCCTGCAGCAGCGGAATTTTCCTATCTCTTCAGTCCGCCTTTATGCCTCTGACCGCTCTGCCGGGAAAAAGCTCTTTTTCGGTCATGAGGAGATAGAGGTCCAGGAGACGAGCCCCGATTCCTTCCATGGCATTGATATTGCACTGTTCTCTGCCGGCTCGGAGATCAGCCGCTATTTCTCACCAATAGCGGCTAAGAGCGGGGCGCTGGTGGTTGACAACAGTGCAGCCTTCAGGATGGACCCGACGGTACCTCTGGTGGTCCCCGAGGTGAACCCGGAAGATATAAAGTGGCACCAGGGCATTATTGCCAACCCGAACTGTTCTACCATACAGATGGTGGTGGCTCTGTACCCCCTCCATAAGGTCAACCCGATAAAACGAATCGTGGTGTCAACTTACCAGTCCGTTTCTGGCACCGGTGCTGCCGCCGTGGAGGAACTGACCACTCAGGCTAAGCTGGTGCTGGAGGGGCAGAATGTGGTGCCTCATGTCTATCCTCATCAGATTGCCTTTAACTTATTACCGGAGATAGATGTCTTTCTGGACAACGGGTATACCAAGGAAGAATGGAAGATGGTGGAGGAGACACGAAAGATAATGCACGCTGGAGATATAGCTGTATCGGCGACCTGTGTCAGAGTCCCGGTGTTTATCGGTCACAGCGAAGCAGTAAACATCGAGTTCACCAACCCCATGAGCCCGGAAGAAGCGAGGAATATACTGGCACAAGCCCCCGGCGTGAAGGTGCTTGATGACCCCAGCGTCAGTCTTTATCCCCAGCCCTGGCTGGCTGCAGGCACGGATTATGTATATGTAGGACGCATTAGAGCGGACGCTTCCCACCCCAGGGGACTGGTGATGTGGGTGGTGGCTGATAATCTGCGTAAAGGCGCAGCCCTGAATGCCATCCAGATTGCCGAAGAGGCGATTAAGCGGGACTGGGTCAAAAGGAAGTAGAGAGCAATTCAGGAGGAGAGCCATGGCTAAGTTTGGACGATTGTTGACTGCTATGATTACCCCTTTTGATGAAGCGGGGAAGGTGGACTACTCTCAAGCGAAAAAGCTGGCTAAAGCACTACTCGATTCGGGTAGCGATGGAGTGGTGGTCTCAGGGACAACCGGTGAGTCGCCAACACTTACCTCGGAAGAAAAGTTACGGCTGTTTGCTGAGGTCAAATCGGCAGTGGGCGATAAAGGCGCCGTCATTGCTGGCACAGGTAACTACTGTACCGCTGAAAGCGTTGAACTTACCAGGGAGGCTGAGAAGACCGGCGTCGATGGTTGTCTCCTGGTGGTGCCTTATTATAACCGCCCCACACAGGACGGCTTGTACCAGCATTTCAAAGCTATAGCTGAATCGACCAAATTGCCCTGCATCTTATATAATGTGCCCTCCCGCACTGTGACCAGCCTCTCTGCCGAGACCACTATCAAACTGAGCCAGATAGACAATATCATCGGCATAAAGGAAGCCAGCGCCAACTTTGAGCAAATTGCTATGATTATCCAGAAAGCGAAGAAAGGTTTTCTGGTCTACAGCGGCAACGACGGTGATACCTTTCACATTCTATGCCTGGGTGGCTATGGGGTCATCAGCGTCATCTCTCATCTGGTGGGTCTCCAGATAAAGCAAATGATGGAGTACTGCGTAAAAGGCGATATCGCCAAGGCAGCAGCTATACATCACAACCTGCTACCGCTGGTCAATGCTATGTTTGTGGTGGCGAATCCGATACCGGTGAAGTATGCGTTGAACTATCTGGGTTTTTCGGCGGGAAAACCGCGGCTGCCTCTTATTGAGCCGGATGAGAAATCGAAAGCTGTAATCGAGCAGACGGTCAAGGGCTATAAGATCGATTTGCCGATACGCTAGTCCGTCAGTCCCGGTGCAGCCTTGCTCTCGGCGACTATGAGCAGAAGATGCCTGTTGTCAGCGGGATGTTCGCTTTTCTCTTGAATTAGATGACTTCCCTGACCATTATGGTGTGGTCGCGGCTGGGACCTACTGAGATGATGCTGGTCTTACAGGAGAGTAGCTCCTCGATGCGTGCCACGTAACGCCGTGCCTGTGGGGGGAGCTGTTCTGGATGGCGAATTTCTGAGGTTGGTGTCTTCCACCCGGGTAGTTCTTCATATACCGGCTGGCATTTTCCCAGCACTTGAGCATCGCCGGGGAAATGGTTTATTAGTTCGCCATTGAGCCTGTAGGCGGTGCATATCTTGACTGAATCGAAGACATCCAGGACATCGAGGCGGGTAAGGGCAATGCTGGTGAAGCCATTGATTCTGGTGGCGAAGCGCCCGGCGACGGCATCGAACCAGCCGCAACGGCGCGGTCTGCCGGTGGTGGCACCATATTCGTGGGCTCGCTCCCTGATGAATTCGCCGGTCTTATCTTTAAGCTCAGTGGGCATGGGACCGCTGCCCACACGGGTGGTATATGCCTTGAAGACACCGATGACCTGGTCGATCTCTCTGGGGTTTATTCCTGTGCCAATGCAGCCTCCTGCCGCCAGGGGTGAGGACGATGTCACGAAGGGATAGGTGCCGAAGTCAGGGTCGAGCAACGTGCCCTGGGCACCTTCCAGAAGGATGTTCTTGTTTTGAGCTATCATGTCCTGTAGCAGACGGCTGGTGTCGGTGATGAAGCGGGACAGTCGTTCTGCATATCGGCAAAACTGCTGGTAAATCTCGTCCAAGGACAATGGCTGAGCGCCGTAGACCTTGGTTAGAATAGCGTTCTTAAGCTCCAATACTGAAGCCAGGCGTTTACGAAATCCTTCTCTGTCCCGCAGGTCACAGGTGCGAATGCCAAGGCGGGCTATCTTGTCGGCAAAAACCGGACCTATCCCCTTGCGGGTGGTACCTATAGCCCCTTCGCCCCGCCTTTCCTCTTCCAGTCCATCGAGCACAGTATGATAGGGCATAATCAGGTGGGCGCGGTCACTGATAAACAAATTGCCCGTGTTGACGCCATGTTTTTGCAGGTCTTCAATTTCCTCCAGAAGCACGGCGGGGTTGACGGCTACACCATTGCCGATGATGCAGGCGACTTGTGGATGGAATATGCCTGACGGCACCAGGTGGAGCCTGAACTCGCCGTATGAGTTGATCACCGTGTGCCCGGCGTTGTCTCCTCCCGAAAACCGCACCACAGCATCTGCCTTCTCTGCCAGAAGATCGACGATTTTCCCCTTACCTTCGTCGCCCCACTGGGCACCAACCACTGCTACTATCGGCATTTCACCTCACTTTCAAAAAGGGAGTTAAAAATGGGCTAGCTCCTGCCTACATTCGGGACATATAGTTCCTGCCCCAGTAATAGAGTAGAGTACCGTTTCCTGCGAGCCAGATGACCAGCCCGGTAATAATCACCCACGGGATACCAAGCAGGCGAAAGATAATACCCGATATTATCCACACGAGGACAGCCACGCTCAAACCCATAGCACCCCATTCGAATGTCCGGTCACTCATGGTCCACCACTGCCTTTTGTTTTTTGCCACACATACACCAGCCTTTGTCCTGCGGTGAAGAAGGCGAGTATCGCCAGCACTACCAGGGCTACAAAAAGCTGGTCTAGAAATAGACCCAACGCCAGTATTATAACTCTCTCCGCTCTGGTAAACAAACCGACAGGGCAAGCTATGCCCAGCCCTTCAGCTCTGGCTCTTACGTAGCTGGTCAAAAAAGAGCCCATCAGTGCCAGGAACGCCAGGACAGTGTTAAGTTCGTTCCCGCTCTTCAAGTAGAGGTATGCCACGCCGAGGAGTAAAACGGCATCGGCAACGCGGTCAAAAGTCGAGTCCAGTATGGCACCAAAACGAGTGGACTGGTTGGTAGCGCGAGCCAGAGCTCCATCGAGTATGTCACAAAGCCCGGAGAGGAGCACCAGGATACCGGCAACTATAAGGTGGTCTGTGGCGATGGTATAGGCAGCAGCAAGGCTTACTACCAGACCGAGCCAGGTGAGCGTGTTGGGCTTAAGACGACTTCGCGATAGGGCTGAAAGGAAGGGAGTGGTTATGCGCTGGGCAACCACTTTTCGGAGTGCTGCTAGATCAGGCATTTAACATCTCGATTGACTTAATAGGCTGCTATAGTACTCCATCACCTGGCGGGCTATATTTGTCCAGCTATACTTCTCAGCCTTGACTCTACCCTGCTTCCCCAGACGTTCCCGCAATCGTCTATCTTCGATAAGGCTGAGTATGGCTCTTGCCAGCGAGTCATCGTCTTTCGGTGGCACAAGTAGCCCTTCTTCGCCGTCCTTCAGCACGCTGGCATAGCCAGTTATGCTGGTAGCCACGACCGGTTTGGCACACGCCATAGCTTCAAGCAGGACTATGCCGAAGCTTTCACCGCCCGTTGCTGGGGCACAGAATATGTCGGCGCTGCGGTAATACAATGGTAGTTCGGCACTGGGGATAAAACCGACGAATATAGTATTCTCTTTTATACCCAGCTCCTTGACCATTGCCTCATATTTGCGGCGCAGCACCGTGCCCGGTCCCACCACTATCAGTCGGAAGTTGGAAAACTCTTTCTTCACCTTGGCGCAGGCATTTAACAGGTACTCGAGACCCTTTCGCCTCTCCAGCCTGCCCACGAAGAGCAGATTCATCTTGCCATCGGCAAACTCCTCTTTCCCGGGACCATCCGGGGTAAAGTGCTCCGTATCAATCCCGTTGGGTATGATCCTGTAATCTGCTGGCAGGTAACGGCTCACATATTCCATAGCCGGCTGTGAGACCGCTATTTTGCCATGTAAGCGGGCAAGCAATCTTTTGAATACCGGTCTGCCAATTCTATAAGGCCAGGGATAGCTATGATAGGCGTGAAATGTACCCACATTTGTAGTGTTTGACCTGACAAGAGCGCTCAAACAGAGCATGGGGGTGAATGGCTCATGTAAGTGGAGTATGTCAAAATTTTGTCGTTCGAGGATTTCACCTACCTGGGCAGGCAGCCAGGGCGAAAGTGGCACACGGGCTATTGAGCCACCGGAAGGGATGGGGATAGGTCTGCCTACAGGGGTGACCTCTTCCTCGAAGTATCTGGTGCCGCTCTTAAGACAGGGGGCTATGATTTTGACCTGGTGCCCCCACTGGATGAAATTGTGTGCCAGGTAGGCGATGTGGTTGACCACACCACCCGGGAAAGAATAATCATAAGGGGAGACAAGCCCGATTTTCACTTCTACACTGAGCTACTCACATCCTGTCTGTGTGTGCTATTTCTCACTTTGTGTTGCCTGCTCGGGCGTCGCTTCAGGAAGGCAGACAGGAGGTTGCATTGCTTTGCCCAGGATGAAATTCTCCACCCGTCTTCGTGCCTCGTCGTCGGAGTATTGAATAGGTGGCGACTTCATAAAATAGGCACTGGGTGCCACCAGGACACCGGACAGCCCTCTATCCATAGCCAGTTTACAGCATCTTATGGCATCTATGACCACTCCCGCAGAGTTGGGGCTGTCCCAGACCTCGAGTTTGAGCTCTAAATTTAGCGGTACGTCACCAAAGGTGCGTCCTTCCATTCGAATGTAGCAGAACTTGCGGTCAGCCAGCCACGGCACATAGTCACTGGGACCGACATGTATATTCTCCGGCTCGATCTCGTAGTCAAGCTGTGAGGTTACGGCATTGGTCTTGGAGATCTTTTTTGATTCCAGTCGCTCGCGCTCCAGCATATTGTAAAAATCGGTGTTACCGCCGAAGTTAAGCTGATAGGTCCTTTCCAGCTTTACGCCGCGGTCGCGGAACAAACGGGTGAGCACCCGGTGGGTGATGGTGGCTCCAACCTGCGACTTGATGTCATCGCCGATGACCGGCAGTCCTCTATCGGCGAATCGCTTATACCAGTAGGGCTCACGGGCGATGAAAACCGGTATACAGTTTATAAAGCCACAGCCAGCATCGAGGACCTGTTCCACATACCACTTGGTTGCCTCTTCGCTGCCCACTGGCAGGTAGTTTATCACCACGTCGGTCTTGGTGTCTTTGAGGATGCCAACGATATCCGCAGTGGAGCCCGGCGCCTTGGTGACAATTTGCGACAGATATTTCCCCAGACCGTCGTGGGTCATGCCACGGGATACCCTGACGCCGGTGGCTGGCACGTCGCAGAACTTATAAGTGTTGTTCGGGGGGGTGAAGATAGCCTCAGCGAGGTCTTTGCCCACCTTGTTCTTATCTATATCAAAAGCGGCTACGAAGTTGATGTCTTTGATGTGGTAACCTCCCAGGCTGACATGCATCAGCCCGGGGACAAACTCACTCTCCTTTGCTTTTTTATAATAATAGATTCCTTGAACTAGTGATGAGGCACAATTGCCGACGCCGACTATAGCCACATTTATCTTCGCCATGGCTCAGTTGCTCCTTTCTGTCATTGCTTTCGCGGGTCAGGACTTGGACCCGGTGGCGAGTACTTTTGATGACCTCACCAGCCATACTGGCATACTAGCACCGTGCACTACCTTATCGGCAACACTCCCCATTACCCAGCGTGCCAGTCCTGTTCGACCGTGGGTCGACATTGCTATCAAGCTGGCTTTCTTCTCCTCTGCATATTGTACTATTTTGTCGGCGGGCTCACCAGTCATCACCTCGTAGGTAGCCTTGATGCCACGCTCAGCCAGCTGTTGAATCACCTCCTTAAGGTAATCCTCGCCGGCTTTCTGTAGCACCTGAATAAGCTTTATCCAGTCGGGTCCGGTCAACAGGCTAGCTTCTATGGCTCCCGGAGGTGAGACTATATGAAGTAAATCAAGGGCAGCCCCGGTTTTCAAAGTGAGCATCTCGGCGTAAGGCAGTGCTGCCTGCCCTAGCTCGGAGCCATCTAAGGGGACGAGGATTCTTTCAATGGTCTTCTTACTCCTGGCATCATGCTTTTCAGTTCGTTTTGCCTGGACCAGCATTATCGGGGTTGCGGCAGCACTGACCACCTTTTCGGCTACGCTTCCCAGCCACCAGCGTGTCATACCGCTCAAGCCATGGGTTGCCATAAGAATGAGGTTAGCCTTCTTGCTCTGGGCGAAATCCAATATGCTTTCGGCGGCTTTCCCATATAATACCGTCCCCTCGGCTTTGATGCCCTGCTCCGAGAGCTCCTCAGTTATCTTAGCGATATAGTCTTCCAGCAGGCGGTTCACGCGCCTCGTTTTCTGCCCGATGCCTACGCCCAGTATGTAGACCTTGGCATTAAATCTCGGTGCCAGGTCTCGAAGATAAGGCAGCACGCACTCTGCCTCCAGGGAACCATCTAAGGGTACTAAAATCTGCTGCAGTCTTATTTCCGCCATGGCTACCATCCTTTCCTGTATTTAGTCTTGTCCCCATTGAAAGTTCGTGATATCCTTGAAGGGTGCTTTACGATTTTCACACCCATAGTTTTCTTAGCGATGGTGTCTTATCACCTATTGAGCTTATCCGTCGTGCTATAGTCAAGGGGTACTCTGCCATTGCCATCACCGACCATGTGGCTCTGGGTTCCCTTAGCCGCGTCATTAAAGAATTGAGCGATGACTGTGCCCTTGCCAGAGCTTACTGGGATATACTGGCGATTCCCGGCGTCGAACTAACTCACCTCCCTGCAAAAGCAATCCCTGAAGTAGCTCAAAAAGCCAAGGAGATGGGAGCCTGGCTTGTGGTGGTGCACGGGGAGACGGCTGTTGAGCCTGTGGAAAGCGGCACCAACCTCGCTGCGCTCCAGTCCCCGCATGTTGATATATTGGCTCACCCCGGGCTCATCACCCCCGCAGAAGCCTCTCTAGCTGCTGAGAATAATATATTTATCGAATTGACCACCCGCCGTGGGCATTCAACTACAAACACCCACGTTGCTTCGCTGTGTATGCAGGCTAAAGCACGGCTTTTGCTTAACTCAGATGCGCACCAGGAGAATGAACTGCTTACACCAGACTTAGCTGCGTCGACGCTCTGCACCGCTGGCATTAACGTCGAAGAACACCCACACATCCTCACTGCAAACCCTCTTCTCCTTATAAGGAAGATTAATCGCCAGCTCTCAGCTTCAGCCTGAAAAGGTCAACGCTTAGCTTTTGCCGATGCGGAATACCTTGGTGCCGCAGTTGGGACAGGTGCCACGGATAGCTGGACGCTTGTTCTTCAGCATCACATTGACGGGATTCCTGATCTCCACCTTCTTCCGGCACTTGAAGCAATACGCCTGCGCCATGTGTTTCACCCCCTTTCTTCAAAGCTAGACCATATCCTATTATAATATAGCTTGTCAAGTCCTAATTAGTCCCCGGCATCAGAATTTTGACAAATTTGGGACAATATTTTAAAATATATACATAAAGAAATATCATCAAGTACTTAGAGGACACGATGGCGCAGGGTAATTGGTTAGAGTTGTATGAGATGAAAGCAGAGTTATGCAAGACGTTTGCCGATGCCAAGAGACTGCGGATAATCGATGCGCTCAGGGGTGGAGAGAAAACGGTGAGTGAGCTGGTGAAGTTGATAGGGTCGTCTCAGGCGGTGGTATCGCGGCATCTTATGCTGCTGCGGGATAGAGGAGTGGTGAAAGCCCGGCGTGATGGGGTAAATATGTATTACAGTTTGACTGACAACAAGATAGGTGAGGCTTGTGACCTTGTGCATCAAATCTTGCTGAACCAGATGGAAAAAGACAGAGAGCGAGCTGAGAAGCTAGGTCGGCTGGGCTTATTGCAAAAATCAACAAGGAGGGAGAAATGGAGAACAAGGACGGAGTGACCATAGTAGTATTCAGCGGTGACATGGACAAGGTGATGGCGGCGTTCAACATCGCTGTTGGCGCCGCCGCTGCCGGTAAAGAGACCACCATGTTCTTCACTTTCTGGGGGATAAAAGCTATCCAGAAAGGTAACCTCACCGGCAGAAGCTTTTTCGGTCGCATGATGGGGCTACTAAATCGCGGTGGCATTAACCGCATTGGACCCTCGCGGTTCAACTTCGGCGGCATCGGGAGATGGATGTTCAAGCAGATGATGAAGATGCATAATGTCACTTCTCTGGAGGAACTGCGCAAAATCGCCATAGACATGGGGGTCAAGCTTGTTCCCTGCCAGATGAGCATGGAAGTCATGGAGATAGGACGTGAAGACCTCATCGATGAGGTGGCGGAACCGGCGGGGGTGGCGACCATGCTGGAGGCTGCCAGCCGCTCGGCAGCAACGCTCTTTATCTAGAAGGAGGCATTGAAATGGCGCAGGAAATCAAAGCCGATGTGAAGCTTAACCTGGAGGGGCTGCTCTGCCCCATACCGGTGGTCAAGGTAAGTCAAGCGATGAAGAACCTGCCGCTGGGAGGGATTTTGGAAGCTACGGCTACGGATCCCGGTGTATTAACGGACATTCCCGCGTGGGCTAGAAGCAGCGGTAACGAACTGCTCTCCATAGAGAGAAAAGACAGGGTCATCATCTTCACCATAAAGAAGACCAGATGAGTGACTTTACCATTGCTGCCGGGGTGCTGACCTTAGGCGCAGCCATTTGTGCTGGCGGGCTAGGCTGGCTTATTGTCACAGCTCAGCGGTGGCGATTTGATAGCGATGTGGCTCCTGCCAAAGGCTCTGCTGCGAAGGGTATACTTTACGCCTTTACAATGGGAATGCTGCCCTGGGAGAAGGAGAGCGCCAGAATACACCGGGTAGCTTATGTGCGTGGGGTGGCATTCCATCTCGGCATCTTCCTCGGCGTTGCCTTTCTGGCATTAACTCCGTGGCTTAATGTGTTGCCGTTGCTCGTTCGCCTCTCCTTTTCTGCGATTATGGCTGCAGCCGCTATTGCCGGGCTGGCTGGTTTCTGGCTGCGTTTTCATGACCGCATGCTCCGAGCGGTGAGCACGCCTGACGATTACGCAGCGCTAACTCTGGCAACCCTATTTCTTGTCTCCGGTAGCTTTTGCGCTGCACACATGGAACTTTTGCCGCTATTTTGGATAGTCTCGGGCGTAACGCTTGCCTATACGCCTTTCAGTAAACTAAGACATTTCATCTACTTTTTCTTCGCCCGAGGCTTTTTTGGGCTGATGTTCGGATACCGAGGCATTTTAAAATGACCGCTGGAGTTGCTACTGCAAATATCGGCGGATTAAAGGAAAAGCTAAAGGCTCTGATCGATCGGAAGCAGCTTGCCTCTCTGGAGGTCTGTGTTCGCTGCGGTATCTGCACTGAAAGCTGCCATTATTACCGTTCCGAACCCAGGCTGGAACATACGCCCTTTTATCGCGCTGAGCAGCTAAGAAAGATTTACCGCCACCTTTTCGATCCTGTGGCACGACGTTTCCATCGCTGGTTCAATTCTGAAGTGCCATCCGATGAACTGTTGCGCCAGCTTGCTGAAATTGCATTTTCCACCTGCACGCTGTGTCAGAGGTGCACTCTCGACTGTCCCTTCAGCGTGGATACAGCGGATATCATGCGAGCGGCGCGGGCGCTGGCTACTGCTACCGGTAATGCGCCGGAGATGCTTGTTGAACTGGCAGATGCCGCTATCGCCAAAGGCGAGAACATCGAAGTTTTTAAAGACTATTACCTCGACCAGGTCAAGGAACTGGAAAAGCACGTCCAGGATCAAACCGGTAGCTCTAAAGCGGCTATCCCGGTGGGAAAGGAGGGTGCCCGTATCTTGTACGTGCCGCTCTCTGGAGCACATACCATCGTACCGCAGGCGGTGCTGTTTAATCTAGCTCAGGAATCGTGGACGCTGAGTTTATTTGAGACTTCAAACTACGCCTATTTTCTTGCCGATGCATCTAGAGCCAGACGCATCGCTCAGCGCATCGTCACCGAGGCGGAGCAATTGAAGGTTGAGGAAGTTGTGATCACTGAATGCGGGCATGGCTATCCGGTGATGAGGTGGGAAGTAGCGCGGTGGCTGGGACGAAGGCTACCTTTCCGCGTGCGCAGCATCATAGAAGTGCTGGACGAATACCTGCGGCGAGGCGCCCTTCGTCTAAATCCCAGAAATAACGGTCAGCCGCTCACTTATCATGACTCCTGTAATCTGGGGCGTAAGGGCGGACTGTTTGAGGAGCCGCGCCGTATAATCCGGGCTGTTGCTCACGATTATCGCGAGATGAACCCCAACCGTATTTATAGCTTTTGCTGTGGTGCTGGTAGTGGGCTGGTGGCTATACCTGAGTGGGCTGACATCCGTCTTAAAGCGGGAAAGCTCAAGGCGGAACAAATTCGCCAGACCGGTGCCAGGATTGTGGTCACATCCTGCGATAACTGCCGCCATCAAATCGGCGAACTGAGTGACCACTACGGACTAAACATCCGCGTCACCAGCCTTTCCGAGCTTGTTGTCGAGGCTCTAGCCTGACCCTGGCGGTGCTAGGTCAGGGTTGCCAGGGGTTTCGTCAATCGTGGGAAACTGCTGTACTACCCCAGAGCTTTTCTCAGCCAGGCTGCTACTGCAGCTAGGATGAGGCTTGCGACACCGATGGCGGGGTGGATCACTGCGGCTACGGCAGACACCTGCCCGCCAGAAGCCCCCATGAAACACACCGTCACACCACCGATGACCCCGAGAAAACCGTAGATGAAAAGCACCCAGACGATGATTGATACTATTGCCTTGAATACCGGCGGCATCCCTCTACACCTCCTTCCCTAGTCGGTGGACGTTCAACTATAGTATAACACCATCTGGCTCTACGCACAAGCGCCGACAGTCCAGCAGACCAGGAATTTGTAGCCGGTCTTCATGGTGATATGTAACCAGGTTTGAAATGCCTTGCCAGGTTGTGCTAGACTGGCGCCTGTCGGGCGGCGGGGTGTTCCAGCCTGACTCCAGTCAAGCGGTCTTATAGCAGCGGAGTGGTGTGGACAGGCGTTGCGGCGCTTTTTTCTTGTTTGAGGCGATATGACAAAAAAGATTGGCAGCATCTTTTATGGCTGGTGGATGGTAGCTGCTGGGGTAGTTTTGTGCATGTTCGGTTATGGCGGCTATTTCTATTCCTACGGCACCCTTTTCAACCCCATTTCACACGAATTCGGCTGGTCGCGGGCGACCACTTCCGTTGCCTTTTCCCTATCCCGCCTTGAGGGTGGCATTCAAGGGCTGATAACTGGACCCCTTACCGACAAGTACGGCCCGCGTGCCATGGTAATCGCCGGCTGGGTGATGGCAGCCGTCGGCTTCCTGCTTATGTATTATATGCAGAGCTTCTGGATGTTCATCTTGAGCTATACAGTCTTCGTCTCTCTGGGTATGGGCACAGGACTGTACTTGCCGCTCCAGACCGCTATTGCCAGATGGTTCAATGAGAAGAGGGGCTTGGCGCTGGGGATACTAACGGCGGGAGCAGCGCTTGGCGGTTCGGCAATTGTGCCGGGCGTCGCCTGGCTCATCACCCAATACGGCTGGCGTGTGGCTGTTCTGGTGCTGGCTGCGGCGACCGCCGTGCTCGGCTTGGGGCTTGGCGTTGTGCTCAAGCCCCACGGTCCTGAACATTATGGTCTGGCTCCAGACGGGAAAAGACTTCAGTTTGCTAACGCAACTGCCACCACAGCTCATACCGGGGCAGGACAACCAACCGCCAGCAACGAAGGGCTCACCCTGAAGGAAGCTATGAAGACGAGAGCCTTCTGGTTGATGGTCTTTGCCTTCACTTTTTCCCACACTGCGCTCAGTGCCATTGTGGTGCATCAGATACCATTTGTGGAAGACATGGGTATCTCCAAGGTGATGGCGGCTACGGCACTGGGGATGATGACGCTAATAAGCGTGCCTGGCAGGCTATCCGGCGGCTGGCTTGCCGATAGATGGAATATCAAGCAATTATATTTCGTTGCCAGCGTAGTGCAGGCTCTGGGGCTATTCTTTCTTGCCAGGGCGACTAACATGGCATGGGTCTGGGCATTTGTAATCATATATGGCACGGGTCTGGGGTTGCGCATGCCTCTGGAGCCCATGCTGAGGGTGCAGTTCTTCGGTCATAAAGCCTTTGGGGCAATCATGGGCTATATAAATGCCTTTGCCGTTTTCGGCTCCTTCGCCGGACCCTACTTCGCTGGCTGGATATTCGACACCACCGGGAGTTACATAACCGCATTCCTCACTTTTTCCGCCATGATGCTGGTCGCTGCCATCGTGGTCCTGGTGATCAAGCCTCCAGTGAATCAGCCTGAAGCTGGTGCTGCACACAGGACATAACAGAGCAGGAGTTGGCTGCTTTATTTCCCCCTGTTGGCAGAGAGTCACCCTCACCTTAATCCTCTCCCGTCAAGGGAGAGGAAACCGGACTCCTCTCTCCCCCTGCGGGAGAGAGTTAGAGTGAGGGGGAATAAGACTCTCACCCTCACCTTTATCCTCTCCCGTCAAGGGAGAGGAAACCGGACTCCTCTCTCCCCCTGCGGGAGAGAGTTAGAGTGAGGGGGTTCTCACCCTCACCTCAGTCCTCTCCCGTCAAGGGAGAAGAAACCCGACTCCTCTCTCCCCCTGCGGGAGAGAGTTAGAGTGAGGGGGACTGGGCTTTTTCACCCTCACCTCAGTCCTCTCCCGTCAAGGGAGAGGAAAAAAGTGAAATCTCTCCCATTGAGGGAGAGGAAAAAAGTGAAGCCCCTCTCCCATTAAGAGAGAGGAAAGCAGAGAAGTCCCTCTCCACTCCGCGGGAGAGGTTAGGTGAGGGCAGGTGGCACTAATCTGCTGGAAAAGTATAAGAGTTTGCCAATAACTGCTTTATGGGGTAACATTAGAAGCACGGTGGTTTTTTGGAGCGGCTAAAGCCGCGGGGACAGTGAAACAAACCGGTGGAGGTGTGTCGACATGTACAGAACTTTGTTGGTCCCGCTTGACGGCTCAGAGCTGGCAGAGCAAGCGCTGCCCTATGTTAAGGAGATGGCGAAGGGCTTTCACAGCGATGTGACTCTACTTACAGTATGTTCGTTAGGGGATCCGCTGAAACATGTGCTTGTGGAATATCTGGAAAGAAAAGCTGACGGACTCAAGGTCTCGAATTTGAAGGTAACAGCAGTTTGCATTGAGGGGGAACCAGCGAGCTCGATTTTGGACTTCGCCGGTAAGAATAAAATCGAGCTGGTCGTTATTTCCACACACGGGAAGGGTGGCATCGGTCGCTGGCCATTGGGCAGCATCGCCACCAAGGTAGTCCAGAGGTCGCACATTCCCGTTTTCTTGGTGCGTTCTGTGGAGCGGGCAGCGGTGGCGGTGAGCTTGAAAAAGGTGCTTGCCGCGCTCGATGGTTCCCAGTTCGCCGAAGCTATCATTGCCCACGCTGAGTCATTTGCCAGAGCTATGGGCGGCAAAGTTGTCCTGCTCCAGGTCATTGAGCCGGTGAAGGCGCCGCAGCTGGTCATCTATAAGGACTGGGAAAAGGTGGAAAAGGATCTCGTTGCCAAACTGCAGCGTGAGGCTGAGCGTTATCTCGGCCGCAAGAAGACGTTTTTAGAAGGCAAAGGAGTCAAAGTCGGTGTCCAGCTCCTTCAAGGAAGACCTGCCGAGACTATATTACAGTATGCTGCCGAGAACGACATAGACTTGATCGCCCTGACCACGCACGGCTTCTCCGGTGTCACCAGGTGGGCATATGGCAGCGTCGCCTCGAGGGTTGTTGAGGCCTCCACTAGGCCGGTGTTGCTGGTGCGTCCGCCCTTGCCAGCGGTGAAAGATTAAGTGACGGCATAGTACAGTTCGACCTCTTCTTGCCCGTCCTGCACCTTACGGCACATTATTGGGAGAAAGGTGACATGGAGTTAAAAAATAACTGGCATAATTTGACGGCTGATGAAGTACTTCGTCTGTTGGGCTCGCGGCGTCATGGGCTTACCGCTGCTGAGGCCAGAGCCAGATTGGAGCAGTACGGTGCTAACGAGCTGCGCAGGCGTAAGAAGGCTTCGCCGATACTACTTTTCTTAAGGCAATTTCTCAGCCCATTGATATACATACTCCTGGGGGCTGCTGTCATCTCCCTGGTCACACAGCACTATATAGACGCCTGGGTGATATTTGGCGTCCTGTTAGCCAATGCCACCATCGGGTTTGTTCAGGAGGGACGTGCTGAACGGGCTATGGAAGCGCTGTTGCAATTAGCGGCACCGAAAGCCAAGGTGATGCGGGACGGTATAGTAAAGCAGATCGCGGCGCGGGAGGTGGTGCCCGGCGATATCATTCTCCTCGATGTCGGGGACAAGGTACCGGCTGATGCCAGGCTGATAGAGTCTTCCAACCTCAAAGTTGATGAGGCAATCCTCACCGGTGAATCCATGCCGGTGGACAAGCACACCCAACCACTACATGGCGAAGTGGCCCTGGCTGACAGGAAGAACATGGTGTATATGAACACCGCAGTGACCTATGGCAGGGCTACAGCCGTGGTCGTAGGCACCGGGATGTTTACCGCGATAGGGACCATAGCAGGCACGCTTGAGGAAATAGAAGCGGAAAAGACGCCGTTGCAACAGAGCATCAGTCGGCTGGGGCGTTTTATCATCATCCTCGTCCTCGGTGCTCTGGTCATCCTGTTCGTGGAGGGGATTTTCAGAGGTATCAGCTGGATGGAAATGTTTTTCCTCGCCGTTGCCGCCGGGGTCTCGGCCATCCCTGAAGGGCTGCCGGCAGTGGTCACCGTTGTTCTGGCCATAGGCATGCAGGCGATGGCGCGGCGGAACGCCATAGTCCGCAAACTGGTAGCTGTGGAGACCCTTGGTTCAGCCACAGTTATCTGCTCGGACAAGACGGGTACGCTGACGCTGAGCCAGATGACGGTGCAGCGCATCTACTGCGGCGCAAAATGGTTCGAGGTGAGCGGTGAGGGTTACATGCCCAAAGGTGAGTTCAAGCATGACGGGGAAACAATTTCACCCGGTGATTTCCCAGCGCTGGCTATGCATTTGAAGGTCGGAGCGTTATGCAACGATGCCCTGCTGGTTAAAGACAGTGAGGACGGACGCTGTAGCCTCGTCGGCGACCCCACCGAGGGCGCGCTGCTGGTGGCTGCCGCTAAAGCCGGGCTGGACAAAGAGGAGCTGGAGATTAGATACCCGCGCCTTGATGAAATACCGTTTCAGAGTGAAAGACAGTACATGGTCACCGTACACCCTGCTAACGGCGGCAAGATAGCTCTTGTTAAGGGTGCCCCGGAGAGGCTCCTTTCCTTGAGCAGCTTTGTGCTTACGGAGAACGGCGAGGCGGTTCCACTGGAAAGTGGGCATGTTGAAGCTATCAGGCAAGCCCATGAGGAGATGGCGCGCCAGGCTTTGCGAGTAATTGCCACAGCTTATGCTAACCTCCCTGCCGATGTGGTCGAACTCACCGAGCAGACGGTGGCTGGCAAGCTTGTGTTTGTCGGTCTTTCGGGGATGGCTGACCCACCGCGGCAGGAAGCTAAACAGGCGATTGAGTTATGTAAACAGGCCGGGATAAAAGTGAAGATGATTACCGGCGACTATAAGGTGACCGCCGAAGCCATTGCCCGTCTCCTGGGGTTAACATCGGGGAGAACAGTCACCGGCACCGAGCTTCAGGCAATGGACGATGACACGCTTGCCCGGGAGATCGAGGACATCTCCGTATTTGCCCGCATTGAGCCCGTTCAGAAGCTGAGAATAGTCAGGGCGCTGAAAAGCCGCGGGCACGTCGTCGCCATGACTGGAGACGGTGTCAACGACGCCCCGGCGCTGAAAGCCGCGGATATCGGGGTAGCCATGGGGATTACCGGCACCGACGTTTCCAAAGAGGCGAGCGACATGGTGCTGGCGGACGACAATTTCGCCTCGGTGGTAGCTGCTGTTGAGGAAGGGCGAGCGATTTTCCAGCGCCTGCGCAATGTGGTCTTCTACCTGCTGAGCAGCAACTTCGGCGAACTGCTTGGTCTCATCTGTGCGTGCTCTTTATAGGTAAAGCGCCTCTGCTGGCGCTGCAGATAATCTGGATAAACCTGGTGACAGATGGGGCCGCGACTATTCCCTTAGGTATGGAACAGAAGGCTGGCGATGAACTCAAGCAGCCGCCACGACACCCGTCGGTTGGCCTGCTATTTCCCGGTCTTCTGTTAAGGGTCGCCTTCATGGCTACCCTAATGAGCATGGGAATATTCTTTGTCTTCTCCTGGGCAGAAGCGCGCATGGAGCTGGAAAAAGCGCGCACCGTCACCTTCTGTGCTGTTGCGGTCATGGAGTGGTTTAAGGCATTTATCGCCCGGTCGGATGAACGCCCTGTGTTTAAGCTCGGCATTCGCGGTAATCGTTGGCTGCCGCTTACTATTAGTGCGGCCGTGCTGCTCCAGATGGCGGTGGTCTATGCACCCTTCATGCAAGTAGCGTTTCAGACCGCCCCCATAGAGGTCAGCGAGTGGGGCATTGCGGTGGCTGCCGGTGCCGGCCTGTTTGCCATCGAGGAATTACGTAAAGCCCTGCTGCCGCGCCTTTTCAGTCTGGGAAAATGGCAGCCGGTGTTTCGGCGGTCGATGTAAGACTGCCGTGGCGTTGTCGACTTGAAGGACATCAGTCAGCGCCGTAAAATACACCATAGTGTCTGAATATGTCAAGGCAGGACTACCGCTGTGAACCCCTATGAGTATCAGCGCATCGGGACTGAGTTCATATTGAAGACCATCCGGGAGAATTCCAGGTGGTCACAGTATGCCGTTGAATTCTCCAGCGCCCACCCAATCGGATACGAGGAGAGCAACGTCGTCCACGGCGAGTATTTCCAGCCCCTCGGGGTGGAGCGGGCGCCTCTGGCTATACTGGTGCATGGCTGGGGTGAGCGCGGCGCAGTCCCCTGTCAGATGATGGCACCTTCGCTGGCCAAAAGAGGCATTGCCAGCTTCGTCCTCTATCTCGTTTTCCACCCCAGCCGCATGCCCGTGGCGATGAAACAGCGCGCCCCAGACCTGACGCCCGACGAATGGTATGAAGGTTACCGAGCCTCGGTGATTGAGATACGCCAGATTATTGACTGGGCGGCTACGAGACCGGAGATAGACGAAAGAAAGATAGGTGTGGTCGGCGTGAGCATGGGCGGGTTCATCTCGGCGATAGCCATGGGAGTGGATGAGCGTATCGGGGCTGGAGTTTTCATCATATCAGGCGGTAACTCGGCAAGGGTCACCTGGGAGAGCCGTCGCCCGGCGGTGGAAAGACGATGCCTCTGCACTGTGGAGGAATGCTACCAGGTGCGGCGCGAAGTTTACCCGCAGTACATCGCCGAAGTGGTGGCAAAAGGGCTGGAGAATGTTAGCCCGCCGAAGCGTTGTTTCCTCACCGACCCGTTGACCTATACCCCGTTCCTGCGCCAGCGGCCGGTGCTGATGATAAATGCGCTCTGGGACGAGGCTATCCCCAAGAGCGCTACGCTGGATTTCTGGAACGAGTGTGGGCAGCCGCCGATAATTTGGCTGCCGGGCACGCATATTTCCGTCTGGCTGTGGTACCCGCTCATCCTGCGCAGGACGCTGGAGTTCATAAACACATCGCTGGTGAACCAGGAGCCCCCTGGCAACTTGTCCGACGTTTAAGAGTTTGCCTCATATCGTAGCCGGCTGATACAATAATGCAGTCCCTGTGACCAAAATAGCTAGACCGGAAAGATAGTAATGAGCGCGCAACCCAAACAGCTTACGGAGCAGCTGCATGTATTGTTTCATCCTGCCTCGGTAGCGGTGGTCGGTGCCTCCAACGACCCCTCGAAGTGGGGCTTCCGTATTTTCTCCAATATTCTCAGCGGCGGTTTTCAGGGCAAGGTGTATGCGGTGAATACCACCGTCGCTGAAGTGCTCAATATGAAGACGTATCCACGGGTGACGGACATACCTGATAAAGTTGACCTGGTGGTAATTGTGGTACCCCCGCCGGCGGTGCCCCAGGTGATGCGGGACTGTGCCGAGAAGAAGGTTGGAGGGGTAGTGGTGATAACCGCAGGTTTTGCTGAAGTGGGAGGCGAGGGCGAGCGACTTGAGCGAGAGATTGTAGATATCGCCAGGAGTGGCGGCATAAGGTTCGTAGGGCCTAATTGCTTCGGTATCATCAACCCCCATCATAAGCTGTACAGCCAGATGCGCCCGGTATTCCCACCACCGGGCCCGTTCGGCATAATCTCTCAGAGCGGCAACATAATAGGTACCATCTCCAGGGTGCTTATTCAGCGGGCTTATGGCTGCTCAAAATGCGCTAGTATCGGCAACCAGGCGGACCTCACTGCCGAGGACTACCTTGAATACTTCGCTCAAGACCCCGTGACCAAGGTCATTCTCTGTTACATCGAGGGGTTCAAGGATGGTGCTCGCTTCTTCAGGGTGGCGAAGGCGGTGAGCAAAACCAAACCGATTATTCTGCTTAAAGCGGGGCATACTCAGGCAGGAGCCCGAGCGGCACAATCCCATACTGCTTCCCTGGCAGGTAGCAGTGCGGTGGTCGACGCCATGTGTAAACAGGCGGGCATCGTTAGGGTGAAGAGTCTTGACGAGCTGGTGGATGTCGGGATTGCCTTCTTGCGTCAACCGCTGCCGAAAGGGCCAAGGGTGGGCGTGGTAACTGCTGGGGGTGGCTGGGGTGTTCTGGCAGCCGATGCCTGCGCTGAAGCGGGGCTCGAGGTGGTCACGCTGCCAGACGAGACTATAAAGGAGCTGGACAGCTTCATGCCGCCATGGTGGAACCGCGGCAATCCGGTGGATCTGGTGGCGGGCACATCGGGTGATAACCTGTTTCGCGCCGTGGAGACAGTGCTGCGCTGCCCGGTGGTGGATGGTGTCATAATGCTTGGATTAATGCCGGTGATGAACCCGGGGCAGTTCGGGCGCCGTTCTGAGGGTGACGAGAGAGACCAGGTGAGGGATGCTATGGTGGCCGGGGCAGCTCAAACGATAGACAGATTGGTCGAGTTGAGCGACCGCTACGGCAAACCACTGGTAATCGCCTCGGAACCTCTGGGTTTTGGCTCCCAGGTGAATAGAAGGATAGCGCACGCCGTAGCTGATCGGAATACAGTGGTCTACGAGATGCCCCACCAGGCTGCCTCGGTATTTGCCAAGTTGCTACAGTACAGCAAGTACCGGCAGTAAGAACGGCAGTTTTCGCAGGGTCAGGGGCATACCTGACGCCATTTTTTCAATGCGGCATGGCGGCTATGTGTGCTATAGGGCTGCCCGTGAGCGCAATTTGTTTCCCCAACAGCTGGCTGGTAAAATAAGGGATGTTTTTTCTGGCTTCCGAGTGAACAGAAGGACTGAAGGAGCGATGGTATGTGCACCGAAGTAAAAGAGTCCGTGGCTTACATGAAGTTACTATTTGAACCGTCTTCGGTGGCAGTAGTTGGCGCCTCGAATGACCAGTCCAAGTGGGGCTACAGGGTTATGTCCAATATTTTGCGCGGGGGGTTTGAAGGCAAGGTCTACCCGGTCAACCCCGGCAGTCCTGAGGTGCTTGGCGTCAAGTCCTATCCGCGTGTCGTCGATATCCCCGAGGTGCCTGACCTGGTGGTCATCGTAGTGCCTCCGCCGGCGGTGCCCCAGGTGATGCGCGATTGTGCTGCCAAAGGGGTGAAGGTTGCTGTGGTGATAACCGCCGGTTTTGCCGAAATCGGTGGGGAGGGCGAAAGGTTACAGCAGGAGATAGTGGAAATAGCCCGCGGTGCCGGTATACGGTTTGTCGGCCCCAACTGTCTTGGCGTCATGAGCCCTCACCACAAGCTGCATGCGCAGATGCCCGCGGAATTCGCCCGCCCTGGACCCTTGGCTATCATCTCTCAGAGCGGGAACATCATGAACACGGTATCCCGGCTCATAGATACCATGGGCTTCGGTATATCGAAGGCTGTGAGCATTGGCAATCAGGCGGACATACGTGCTGAGGACTATCTAGAGTATTTTGCTCATGACCAACAGACTAAGGTGATCCTGTGCTACATCGAAGGATTTAAGGATGGTGCGCGTTTCTTCAGGATAGCTAAGGAGGTAAGCAGACAGAAGCCGATAGTCCTGCTAAAGGCGGGGGAGACGCCGGCAGGGGCAAGGGCCGCCCACTCGCACACCGCCTCTCTGGCGGTGCCGGACGCCATTGTACAGGCGATGTGCAAGCAGGCTGGCATCATCAGGGTGTCGACGCTGGACGAGTTGGTGGATACAGGGATTGCCTTTTTGAGGCAGCCGATACCCAAGGGGCGCAGAGTGGCCATAATCACCGGTGGTGGTGGCTGGGGTGTACTTACCGCTGATGCCTGCGCCAAGCTGGGGCTAGATGTGGTCACGCTACCGAAGGAAACAATAGAGGAGCTGGATGCGTACATGCCAGCGTGGTGGAACCGCGGCAATCCTGTGGACTTTGTCGGGGGAACACCCAGGGAGAACCATCTTAAAGTAGTCGAAGCCCTCCTCCGCTGCCCGGTTGTGGATGGCGTCATCGCGCTGGGGTTGATGCCACCGCTGCGGCGTGACCAGCTGGCTGCTTTCTTTAATATTCGCCAAGATGGGCAGGTGTCAGAGGAGTTCATCGCTTCGGTACTTGCCCAGACCGTGGATGCCTTGAACGGGCTCAGCGACCAGTATGGCAAGCCGATAGTCATCGCCTGGAGACAGGCGGACTTCGGTGGGCTGGCTGCCGAAAAGATAACCCGTATCCTCGCTGAACGTAACTCCATATGTTACGAGTTGCCACATGAAGCTGCGGCGGTCTTTGCCAGGCTGGTAGAATATGGTGAGTACCTCAAGCGTGAGGAGTAGCGGCATTTCGCGCAGCGGGGCATGTTTTATGATGTCATCGTAGTTGGTGCTGGTCCCTCGGGCAGTCATCTCGCTGCCAATCTGGCTCGCCGCGGTTACGGGGTGCTCGTCATCGAGAAGAAGCCAGCAGCCGGCATAGACATCTGCTGTACTGGCATAGTCAGCCGCAAGTGCCTTAAACTGCTTGAAGTTCCTCAGAGCTTGGTGATAAGGCCGGTGAGCGAGGTCAGGGTCGTGGCCCCTTCGGGTAAATCGTTCCAGCTACAACGCCACGATTCTGAGGTCTTTGTCATTGACCGCCCGACCCTGGACAGGTTGCTGGCAGACCGTGCTCGATCAGCCGGCGCATCGTATATGTTTTCCACCTATGTAACCGAAGTACAGGCGGAGGCTGACAGCGTCGCTGTTCAAAGTGAGTCCCAGGACGATGTCAGAGTACATCGGGCTCAGCTTGTTGTTCTCGCCTGCGGCTTCGGCTCATCCCTGCCGGCACGGCTGGGGCTGGGCAGGATAGACGATTTTATAATTGGTGCTCAGGCTGAGGTGGAGGTGAATGGCGGCGAGATGGAAATCTATTTAGACGCGGGACTTGCCCCGGGAAGTTTTGCCTGGCTTGTGCCCACCTCGCGGGGAAAGGGGCTAGCTGGGCTGATGACACGCTACCAGCCGCGGCAACGACTGAAAGGACTTCTGCACTGGCTGGAAGCACAGGGGAAAATAGTCTCCGCTGAATGCCGGCAGGGATATGGCGCCATCCCACTCCGCCCCCTGACAACGACCTTTGCCAGTCGTGTGCTGGTGGTGGGTGAAGCTGCCGGTCAGGTGAAGCCCCTCACTGGAGGCGGCATATATTACGGGGCGCTGTGTGCTGACATAGCCGCCGAGGTCATTGATATGGCACTTGCCCGGGGTGATTTCGCCGAACAGGCCTTGGCCTGTTACCAGCAGATGTGGCGCCACCAACTCGGCAAAGAGCTGAGATTTGGCTACTTGCTTTACCGTCTATATCAGAGGATGAGCAACAGAGAGATCGAATGGGCGCACAGTCTTGCTGCCCGCTGCGGCATCGCCGACTTTGTTCGCCGTGCCGAGCCCGCGTACTTCGATTACCATTCTAGAGCTGCCTCTGGTATGATGAAGTACTTTACCTGTTCCCTGCTGTCAGGTAGATTTGCCCGAGGCCATCAAGGGTAATAAAATTGTGCTGTGGTAAAAGAACAGACGATGTCCCCCCATAGTGGCCCCCCGCTGCCACGGGAAAAGTTACCGCAGCATATTGCCATAATTATGGACGGCAACGGACGCTGGGCCGAGCAGCGGGGTTTGCCCCGGATAGAAGGACATCGCCAGGGGGCAAGGGTTGCCCAACAGGTGGTCGAGACCTGTATTGATTATGGTATCCCTTACCTCACCCTGTATGCCTTTTCCACGGAAAACTGGAAACGTCCACGGAAGGAAATAGATGCCCTCTTCCAGATCTTGGAAGAGAAGCTCGACGAGGGTGCCGCGTATGCCATGGAGAAGGGGATAAGGCTGTATCATCTGGGTAGGCTCGATGGGCTATCGCCTGAGGCAAGGAGCAAGATAAAGAAGTTGCTGAAGATGACCCGGGAAAACCGCAGGCTTGCACTGTGTCTGGCTTTCAACTATGGAGGAAGGGACGAGATTGTGGAGGCGGCCAGGCACCTCGTCCTCAGCGGCACTCCGGCATCCGCGATAGATGAAGCGGTGTTCAGCCAGTACTTATACACCGCGGGCATACCCGACCCCGATTTGATTATCCGCACCGGCGGTGAAAAGCGGCTGAGCAATTTCCTCATCTGGCAGTCGGCATACTCGGAAATCTATTTCACACCTATTCTCTGGCCTGACTTCAGTCGGGAGGAGTTCGATAAAGCCCTCATCGATTATGCTGGACGGCAGCGGCGTTTCGGGGCCCTGTCTCCGCGCTTCTAAGAAATTCTGTAGCGACAGTTCGCAACAGAATATAACCGTTGCCTTTTCTCCGTTTTTGTGGTACAGTATTAAGTAGAACCTAATCATCGTGGAGAAAGTGGGGCAAAGTTCCCACTTTTTTGTTGGTAGACAATGTACAGGGGTGGTGTTGAATGAAGACAGAGTTCATGATTGCGCTAACCCAGCTAGCGGCAGAGAAGCACCTGCCCAAGGAGGTGGTGCTGGCTGCAATTGAGTCAGCACTTGTGTCTGCTTACAAGAAAGATGCCTTCACCGCCGGTCAGGACATAACAGCCAAAATTAATCCCAATACTGGTGAAGTCAAGGTCTTCGTCAAGAAGACAGTGGTGGAGACGCCGACTGACCCCGCTCGCGAGATATCTCTTGCTGAAGCCAGGAAGATCAACAAATCGGCGCAGCTGGGTGAGGTCATCAGCATCGAGTGCACACCACCCAATGCCGGCCGCATCGCTGCTCAGACGGCGAGGCAGGTGATACTGCAGCGCCTGCATGAGGCTGAACACCGGGCCATCTACGAGGAATTTACCGGCAAGGAAGGCGACATAGTCACCGGCACGGTGATACGCATCACCCCGGAGCAAATCTATGTGGACTTAGGGCGGACGGAGGCGGTGCTTCCGGCGAGTGAGCAGGTGCCCAATGAGCGCTACCGCATCGGGCGCAGGCTCAAGTTTTATGTCCTGGAGGTAGTCAAGACGACCAGAGGGCCGCAGATAGTGCTGTCGCGCTCGCACCGCAATCTGCTGCGCCGGCTGCTGGAACTAGAGATCCCCGAGATCGCCAGCGGTGTTATCGAGATAAAGGCGATTGCCCGCGAAGCCGGCTACAGGAGTAAGGTTGCCGTCACCGCCCATCAGCCCGGCGTTGACCCTGTGGGCTCTTGTGTAGGCCTTCGCGGCATCCGGATACAGAGCATTGTGAATGAGTTGAACGGGGAGAAAATAGACGTTATCGAGTGGTCTCAGGACCCAGCGACATTCATTGCCCATGCCCTTAGCCCGGCACAGGTGGTGGATGTCCAGCTCAATGAGGCGGAGAACACTGCGGTGGTGACCGTGCCTGATAGGCAGTTATCGCTGGCTATCGGTAGGGAGGGACAGAATGCCAGGCTGGCAGCCAGGTTGACCGGGTGGCGTATAGACATCAAGAGCGCTTCTGCAGTTGAGGCTGAGAAGGCGGCTGCCGCTGCTGTAGCTGCGGAGGCTCGGGCGAAGGTACAGCCCGAGGCGCCTGCCCCTGAACCTGTTGCTGTGGCCGCTGAGGGCGCTCCTACAACTGAGGCCAAAGAAGAACCGCTGGCTGTTGAGGAAACGG